>ERZ773239.2109-NODE-2109-length-12334-cov-6.767734_pt1 | contig 12334 bp, 6 predicted proteins | sample MGYA00580521_ERZ773239 | MGnify/ENA primary metagenome ERZ773239 (study PRJEB29015, sample SAMEA2737801) | human gut metagenome | biome: human gut; feature: human-associated habitat; material: faeces | place: China | collected 2012 ... | reverse complement strand
CGCCCCAAGCCACGTACATGGCGGTCTTCCAGATCGGGGTGGCGACCTTCGGCTCACCGTCTGCATACTGCCAGCTGTTGGCGGCGGTGTACAGAATATTGTGGGCGGCGGTACGCATGGCCTTCACGGAGGTTGCGGACTTGTCGGTGATGTGGTTGGTGATGGAGGTGGTAGCCAGCATGGAATCGTTGCCGTTACGGATCTCCTGATCACCGTTCTGGTAGCCGTAGCCGCCGAAATAATCGGTCAGGACGAAGCCCTTGAAGCCCCACTCGTCACGGAGCACGGTGTTCAGCAGAACGTTGTTGCCACCGGCATAGGTGTTGCCGATGTAGTTGAAGGCGCTCATCACGGCCTGTGCGCCGCCTTCCTTCACGCTCATCTCGAACGGCTTGAGGTAGATCTCACGCATGGCCTGCTCGTTGGTCCAGGTGCAGAGCATCTCAGTACGCTTGGTTTCCTGATCGTTCAGGGCGAAGTGCTTCATGAAGGAGTACACGCCCTTCTCCTTGGCGCCGGCGATCTCGTTGGATGCCATGACGCCGGAGAGCAGGGAATCCTCGGAGAAGTACTCGAAAGTACGGCCGGAGAATGCGTTGCGGTGGATGTTCATAGCCGGAGCGTACCAACCAGCAACATGCATGTCGTGAGCCATATCGCCGATCATCTCGCCGAACTGCTTGGCCAGATCCTTGTTCCAAGTGCAAGCGAATGCGGTGGAAGCCGGGAAGCCGATGGAGCCAACACCAGTGAAGTTGTTGTTCAACGAGGCCGGGCCGTCAGCGTCGGTGAGCTGGATCTTGCCGACGGAGGAGACGGCCGGAGTGCCGTAGCCGCCGTTGGCAATGAGGTTGTCCATATCGTCGAAGGTCAGCTCGTCAAGCAGCTTCTCCCAATCAGCATCGTCGTAATCCTTGCCGTACATGTCGGCCAGGCGGAGGCCATTCTTGGCACCGGTGGTCGGCATCTCGTCGGAATCGTCGTTGAACTGAGACGGATCGTAGTTGGTGTTGTTGTAGAAGGTTTCCTTTGCCTTATCAGACATTTCGAAGTTGGTCGGAGCGGCGGTGGCTTCCTTGTAGTTTGCGAAATGTCCTGCACGGCTCAGGTAGGTCACATCGCCTGCAGCGTCATCGAACTGGTTGGTGGCCACGGTCTGGTCGCCATTGTGGGTGTTCGAATCGGAGTCGTAGGTGATGGTGTCGTCCACGGTGATCTTCTTGGAGCCGATCACAGTGTGGGAGTCGGAGTTGATGGAGATGTTGTAATCGCCCTTTTCGAGCACGTATGCCTTGGCATTCTTGTAATCATAGGAAGCCATGTCATCGTCTTCGAATTCGACGGTCACGTCCTCGGAAGCGCCCGGCTCAAGCTTCTCGGTCTTCTCGAAGCCAACCAGGTTGGCACTGGCCTTTTCGATGCCACCTTCGGTGTACGGCGGGTTGTAGTAGACCTCAACGACATCCTTGCCAGCGGTGTCGCCGGTGTTGGTGACGGTCACATCAACGGTGACCTTGCCATCCTTGTACGTCACATCGTTGAGCTTCTGCTCGAAGGTGGTGTAGCTCAGACCGTAACCGAACGGGAATGCAACCATGGAATCGTAATCGATGGCACCTTCGGCCGCTGCGGTCTCATAGAACTTGTAGCCCACATAGATGCCTTCGGAGTAGTTCACAAAGCCCGGGATGGCGGTGACTTCGTCACCAGTGAAGCCCGTGTACTTGGCGGCCTTGTCTTCCATGTTGGTGTATTCGAACTTGCCGAAGTTGTTGTAAGACACCGACTGGGTGAGATCCTTCAGGAAGGTGTCGGAAGTCTTGCCGGACGGGTTGGTATCGCCGGCAAGCACGTCACCGAGTGCGGAGAAGCCGGTCTGGCCTGCAGGCGGGCACCACACGACGGATTTGATCTGCGGATAGTCGTTCAGGAAGTCGAACTGGAAGGTGTTGGCGCCGTTGTAGACGAGCGTGACCTTGTTGAAGTTCTTGGTGACCAGGTCGAGCATATCGCGCTCGGTCTGGCTCAGCTGCAGGAAGCTTTCGCCGTCCTTGAAGTCCTCGTAATCCTTGGAGTTGTTCTCATAGGTGATGCCTTCGGCCTTCATGTTCATCGGAAGGTCAGCGCCCTCGCCACCGACGCGGGTGAGCACTACAACAGCCTCATCGGAGAAGCTCTTGGCATCGGAGATCAGGGAATCGGAATACTGGTCGGCCGGAACCTCAGGCAGGGTCCAATCCTGTGCCCACATGCCAACAACTGGGCGATCTGCACGGTAATCGGTGTACAGCTTGGTCAGGTCGGCGTTGGTCTCGATGCCGGCTTCCTTCATGCCATCAAGCAGGGAAACGGTGTCATACTGGTCGGACATGGAGCCGGAGCCGGTGCCGCCGTATACCGGGTTGGTGGAGCCCCAACCGAACACGTTGACCTTCTTGTTAGCCAGCGGCAGGTTGGAATCATCGTTCTTCAGCATGGTGATGGCTTCCGACTGCACTTCCTTGGCCAGCTCGTTGGCCTTGGAAACAGTGGTGTCAGACAGCATGTACTTGGTGATGGTCGCGTTGTTGAGCAGCGTCGACAGCGGACCGGACAGCATCATGGAAACCGCGACGACAATGCCGACCAAAGCCACAAGCCAAGACTCGGAGTGGATGATCTTACGGGTCGCCACTTCCTTCACCGTCTTCTTGTTGACGGCAAAAGTAATGATCAGCGCGAGCACAAATAGCACGCCAATCGCAATCAGGTACGGCGTCAACGAACCGATAACGTTCATGACGTCAGCCATGTTGATTTGCAGCATGGTCTGCCTCCTCCTTGATTCTCATAACCAAACGACATGCAGGCTCCGATTTCCTCATCGAAACCAGAAATCATGCAACGCTGCCCCGCGTCACGCAATTTCCAGAAGTGAAGACACTTCTTCATGTCGATGTTTCGATTTCACCAAAATCCGCGAAAAAAGCACCCTGATTTTTCCCAGCCTGTCGTTTCGCGTGCATAATCTGCATACCACCTGCGCACGTAAAACTACCATTCGTGCACATATAATCCCGTTGCGCGCATGCATCTGGCACAATGTGCGCTCATCCGCAGATTGTTGCAACATCCTTGCCTTGATTGCGGAAATCATCGATCTTCATTGCGCTTCCAACTCCATAATCGCAATTCCTGCGATATTTTCGGCACACTACAGCGAGCTGTTCCAGCGGCAACTTACGTAAGGCAAGTACCATGGGTGCCATGAGCGACTTAAGCGCATTGAATCTGGAGGCAGGCAGCCTCGTTGGCGGATACACGTTGATTTCCCGGCTTGGTTCGGGTGCCATGGGATCGGTATGGCGGGTGCGAGATGACGGCGGCCATCAGTATGCGATGAAGATATTGCGTGATTCCCTTGCCGAGGAAGATGCGTCCAGCGAACGCTCCCGCGACCAGCTGACTGCACGCGAGCGCCTGCGCAGGGAGGCGATGGCACTGCAGAAAGTGCGTCATCCCGGCGTGTGCGGCATTGTGGATATGGAATTGGATGATGCGCTGGCTTTTATCGTAACCGAGCTGATCGAAGGCAAGAATTTGCGTGAGGACGTGCGCACCAACGGCCGGTATGTGGGCGATGATCTGGAGCGGTTGGGACGCAAGCTGATCGAGGCGGTGAAGGCTGTGCATGCGGCCGGGATTGTGCATCGCGATATCAAACCGACGAATGTGATGGTTTCGAATACCGGACCGGTATTGGTGGATTTCGGCATTGCCATGGGCGAGGGCGAAAGCCATGTGACTCGTACCGGATTGGTGATGGGCACGCCTGGATTCATCGCTCCGGAAATCATCGACGGTGCCGAATCCGATGAGATGAGCGATTGGTGGTCGGTGGCGAGCGTGCTGGCGTTTGCCGCCACTGGCGAGCCGGTGTTCGGCACGAAACCGATGATGGCGGTATTGGAGCGTGCTGCCGCGGGAAGCGCGAATTTGGCGGGATTGCCGGCTGGGACCATGGCCGCGTTCCGTTCGGCGTTGGATCCGGATCGTACGAAACGTTGCACTCCAGACGAGTTGTTGCAGGCGATTGCGTTGGATGCGTTGAATCCGCAAGCTTGGATTTCGGGGAATACTTCGGATGCCGCCGATAGTGCCGGGTTGGAGGCGATGCTCCCTTTTGATGGATCGCCCGACAATCCACGAATGCTTTGGCGGGCGTTAGACCATGTGACGGGAGAAGACGCCATCGGCACGCGCACCTTGCCGCAATTCGTTGAGGCCACGCAGGCAATCGGCGCAACCGTTATTGCTGACATAACCGATACCGTTATTGCCGATGCACCCGATGCCGGCACCTCGGTCATGGATATCAACGCGCATACCGCAACCATTCCTCTTGGCACCGGCACGCGCGTGCTGCCTGTCAATAGTGGGGATACCAGTGTGCTGCCGCAAGATACACCGCAATCCACGCGGGTGATGCCGGTCCAGGACGCTTGGAATCCCGCTCAAGAGGCCGCACAGATCGACCCGGCCATCAAACCTGCATTGCAGCGCATCGCCAACCAGCGGCCTCCTGCCGTAATACCGAACGCATCGGTTGAGATGGCGCAAAGTGCGCAGCCACAAGACATGCAAACATCTGCCGTGCCAACCGCACCGGTCGCTCCGGCCGCGCCGCTCAACCCGAATGTGCCGCAGAGTGTACTGCAGCCGCCGAATCCGGCCGACGTGCAACGCGGCGAACTGCTAGGCAGAGGCGTGCCCCTCTGCGTGCTGATGGCGATTCCTGTGGCCGTATGCGGCCTGTTCTCGCCATGGATCGCCCTGATCGCGGGCGCGCTGCTGGCCTGGTTGCTCGCCACCATTGGATTCAATATGGAGGCGCAGCTGGAACGCGAAGGCCGCCGTGGGGGCAGCCGCAGGGCTTCCGACTGGTTCGCCCGCGCCGCCACGCTGCCTTGGCATGTGCTCAAGGGGCTGGGTTATGCGGTGCCACGCGCACTGATCATGGCGGTCATCGCCGCATTAGGATTGACGATTGCCACAGTCACGCTGCAACTGCCGTTTGCCATGGTTGATACGTCGATATTCGGATTCACGATTCCGCTGCCGACCTGGATTGAAGGGCCGGTTTCGCAAAGCGGCGTCGCCCAGGCCGGTTGCTGCGCCATCGGCTGGCTGGTATGCGCCCTCGCTCCGGGAGCATTGGTGCTGCGATTGGGTGCCGGCGCATTGCGCGGCCGCCCGAAATCCGGCACCACTGCCGAATCGTACGATATGTAGTGACGCCATCTCACGAAATACGCAGCGAAAATCAAAAATCGGCAAACGTTTGCAATCATCAGAAAAACATCAGACAATCGCACGTAGTATGGCAACGTGAGCTTTTACGAAATACTTCATTCAGCAATAGCGTGCCCACACTACTATGGTGCACAGCATCGTGATGTGAACATCGAAAGGAATGTGGATGGCCCAGAACAGTAAGGATGCGCAGAAGCGCGCCAGCCGCGCCGAGCGTAGGGCCGCTGAGGCCGCGGAGATGAAGGCTCGCGCCGAACAGATGGAGAAGGAGCGCAAGCAGCAGACCCTCATCGGCGCCATCGTGATGGCGGTGCTGGTGATCCTGGTGGCGATCGGCGCGTTCACCGTGTATCACAACATGCACAAGAACACCGAAACGCAGGCTTCCACCCAGACCGTGGAAGAAGCGTACGACAAGCTGCAGCAAGTCGAAAACACCCCTAAGCTCGTCGATAAGAAGGGCGGATTGCTGATTTCGAAGGATGGCTACGGCAAGTCCATCGAAGGCGCACCGACTGTTGCGATCTACATGGATTTCCTGTGCCCGGGCTGCGGCAATCTGCATCGTCAGCTTGATGAGGATCTGCAGAAGATGGTCGACGCAGGTCAGATCAATCTTGATTTGCATTTCATGGCGTTTATGGACAAGTGGTCCACCGACGATTATTCAAGCCGCGCAGCGAATGCCGCGATCTATCTGGCCGAGCATGACAGCGATCCGAGCCATCTGATCACCTTCCTCGAAAAAATGTACGCCGAGGATTTCCAGCCTGAGGAAAGCTCGAATTACAAGTCCGTCAGCGACGATCAGATCAAGGAACAGATGATCGCCTCGGGAGTTTCCGAGGATGTGGCGGACAAGGCGTTCGGCCGCGACTACCAGGATTGGCTTGACGCCATCGACACCTATACGCCGAAGCGCTCCGAACTGTGGAACACGTCCGGAACCTACAAAGACAGCATGACCACCCCAACGGTGACCATCAACGGCAAGTTCTGGGATATGAACCAGTTGAGCACTGCGCAGGAGACCATTGAGGAAGGCCTGCTGGAGGCCATCGGAATCAAGTCCGACGACATCGGCAAGGAAGGCGTGATGCCCTCCATCGGCTCCGACAAGGATCCGATCTCCAACACCACTGGCGAGTGATCAGCCCTACGCAATCCTCATAATCGAAAAATTACACCCCCCTACTCGCCAGCGTGCCAGCCAAAGCGCAGTTCCAAGTTGACGGTATCGGGCACGCTGGTTATGCTATTCAATCGTTGCCGTTTTTATGCATTATGCTAGAAAGCGGCACAAGCCTCCTTAGCTCAGATGGCCAGAGCGGCCGCCTTGTAAGCGGCAGGTCGTCGGTTCGATCCCGACAGGAGGCTCGAAACCCGTTTTGACGGGCTTTGACCTCTTACCATGGGTAAGTGATCCAGAAGCCTTCCCCCAACTTATGGCTTCTGGCGACCGGACGAGGCTTCCCCCAACCTGCCTCGTCCGGGCAGGGGGCAGGACATCCCCTTCTCTCCTGCCCCCTTTTTTCTTTACTCCTTTTCCTCGAAAATGTGGCGGTATAGATAAAGCCAGCGGAAACCATGCCATTCGTCCCGATCTGACCGTTACAATGACGGCGATGTAGGCAGTCGCTGGAAAGAGGACGTATGACAAGAAGGTGGACCCCCCGGAGATTCGTGACGCTTCGGCGTGTTCGAGTGACGGCATGCGTGGTCTCGTTGACGCTCGCCTCGACGCTCGCATTCGGCGTAGGCGCGCGCAAAACCGTGGCTCTGACCATCGATGGCGAAACCACCACCGTAACCACATACGCGATGAGCGTCGACCGTCTGCTGCAGGAACGCGGCGTGAAGGTCAAAACGCATGATCTCGTGGAATCCACCAGCCCCACCAGCATGCTGAGCAACCATGACGTGGTGACGGTACGAAGCGCCTACCAGACCACCATCACCATCAACGGGCAGGAAGTGCCCTTCTGGACAGTGGCGACCAGCGCCGAACAGCTGATCGGATTCTTCGAACAAAACGAAGCAGACGCGGCAAAAGTCACCGTCAATATCGACAACGTGTACAACAAACTCACCGGCGGACTGATCATCAACCAAAACGGGCCGGTCACCGTCATCGCAGACGGGCAAAGCTCCGAATCGCCGAATGGCAAACTGCCGGCGGCCTCCATTCTTGACTCCAAAGGCATCACGCTGAACAAGGAGGATCGCGTCAGCGTCGAAAAAGACAACGGCGAAACGATCCTGCGCGTCCGCCGCGTGACGCACGGCGAGGAAACACGCACGAAAGCGGTGCCTTTCGGCACGCAAACCATCGTCGATCCCAGCCTGCAGCCCGGCGAAGTCGTAGTCAGGCAGGAAGGCGAGGACGGCGAAATCCAGCAAACGTACGACGTCACGTATGTGGACGGCGAGAAGGAAAGCGAGACGCTGACCAACGAAACAACCACGAAAATCGCCCTCGATCAGATTATCGCAGTAGGACCGGCAGCATCTTCCGACGATTCGGGATCGGATGACGGATCCGGCAATTCCGATAATTCCGGAAAGAACGACAATTCGAACAAGAACAACAATTCCGATAATTCCGACAAGAAAGACGATTCGAACAGTAATTCCGGCAATACGGATAATTCAGACGACAACAAGAAGGACGATTCCGGATCGAAAACGGACCCGGATCCGACGCCAACTCCAGACCCGACCCCCACGCCAACTCCTGACCCGACCCCCACGCCGGATCCGACGCCCACCCCGACACCGCAACCTTCCGATCCTTCGGCAGGATGCCGCCTCTATCACCCCTCCCCCGCGCAGGCACAGGCCTACGCGGCCGGAGCCGCGGCGCAATATGGCTGGACCGGGCAAAACTGGACCGATCTGGTGAAACTGTGGACGCGTGAATCGAGCTGGCTGTGGTATGCGGAAAACGCATCTTCCGGAGCCTACGGCATCCCGCAGTCGCTTCCTGGCAGCAAAATGGCGGCATTCGGCGCAAACTGGCGTGACGATGCGGCCGTGCAGATCGACTGGGGCCTGAGCTACATCGCGCAACGCTACGGCAGCCCGTCGAAGGCATGGGAGCATTCCGAGCAGGTCGGATGGTATTAAACAACGCCGATCGCAACAATACGCAAACGCAACAGCGCACACTTTTCATACCAGTTGAACGGATAATGAGGTAATGACAGAACACGCGAACGAAACCAACGCAACCGACGAAACCGCGCAAGGCCGCCTGTTGGGGGCTGCCGACATTCGGCGTATCGCGGCCGAGGCCGGTATCAGCCCGACGAAGAAATTCGGGCAGAATTTCGTAATCGACCCGGGCACGGTTCGTCGTATCGTGCGCGAGGCAGGTGTGACCGCCGACGATCATGTGCTGGAAGTCGGACCTGGACTCGGTTCACTGACATTGGCGATTTTGGAAACCGGCGCCACGATGACCGCCGTGGAGATCGACCCGCCCGTTGCGGAACGACTGCCCGGCACCATCGCCGAATTCATGCCGGATGCGGTGGATCGTTTCCGCGTGGTCAATCGCGATGCGTTGACCGTGACGCCGGAAAATCTGCCTGATTTCCAAAATGATGATTCGTTTACACTGGTCGCCAATCTGCCATACAACGTGGCCACGCCGATTCTGCTGACCTTGCTGGAACGTTTCGACAATCTCGGCACGTTCCTCGTGATGGTGCAGAAGGAAGTCGCTGACCGACTGAGTGAAAAGCCCGGTTCAAAGATCTACGGCACTCCAAGCGTGAAGCTCGCTTGGTATGGTACCGCGGAACGTGTGGGCATTATCGGGCGCAATGTGTTCTGGCCGGCACCGAATGTGGATTCCGCGCTGGTGCTGTTCAAACGATATGAGGGCGGGCACACGCCTTCGGCCAACAATCCCGACGGTTCCGTAGTGGACCGCGAAAACGTGTTCCGTCTTATCGACGCCGCATTCGGCCAGAGGCGCAAAACCCTGCATGCCGCGTTGAAGAAGATCGTGCCCTCCGAAGCGTTCGAGCAGGCGGGCATCGATCCGACGCGCCGTGGCGAAACGCTTGCCATCGACGAATTCGTGGCATTGGCACGAGCCGTGGGCGAGGTGTCGGAAGCATGAGCGACACCAACACCGCAATCAACACGGTCAGCGTGGACTGCCCGGCGAAAACGAATCTGACCCTGCACGTAGGCAGGCCACGCAGCGAATGGGGTGGCCGACACGAGCTCGACACCATCTACTGCGCCGTCGGCGTGTACGACACCGTCACCACCAGTCGCAAAAAGCCCGGATCCGGTTTCTCCCTGAATCTTGAAGGTGCCTATCTTGGCGATCTGGCCTCCTCCGGCAGCGACATGCGACGCAACCATGCCGTGCTCGCCCTGTTCGCCATGGCCGAAGCGAGCGGCCATGAACCGGATGTGGCGTTGAACATCGAAAAACGCATTCCCGTTGGCGCGGGCATGGCAGGAGGTTCCGCGGATGCGGCCGCCACGATTCTGGCATTGAACACGCTATGGAATCTTGATTGGTCCATCGAACGGTTGCAACAGGTTGCCGCCACATTGGGCGCGGATATGCCGTTCTGCCTGACCGGAGGCTATGCGCGAGGCACCGGCTTCGGCGAGCAGATCGAACAACTCAGCGAAAACAGCGACGCCGTGCTGGAACTGACGGATCAGGGCTTTGCAGGCCGTCTGCTGGTCGGCGCGTATCAGGCGGAACTGCGCACGCCGGAAGTGTATGCCATGTTCGACCAAATCGGCGCCGGCGCAACCGACAACAATCATCTGCAACAGGCGTCGATCTCACTGCATCCACGCAGCGGACAGGCGATCGACGAAGCGTTGCAGGCAGGCGCCAAGCAGGCGTTCGTCTCCGGATCCGGCCCCTCCGTAATCGCATTCGTGCCAACCGACGATGCGGCACGCACCGTGCAATCGGCATGGCAACAAAGCCGTTGCGTCGACCGCATCATCGCCACCAAGGCACCGGCCCATCCGATTGTGCATATCATCGCGTAACAGTAAGGTTGAAGTCAACCGATTTTTGGAGAAGGACTCGTACATGACTCAGGCTAACGACGAGCGCGCCGCGCGCAAACAGTACATTCGCCGCCGTCAAAAGGTGGTGTTCACCATCACCGGCACCATTTTGACGATCGCATTGGTGATTTCCCTGCTGTTCTTCTTCCATGTTGGAGGATTGGGCAATGTCAAGTCGGCCGCGGTACAGCCGAATTACGGCCAGCAGGCCCCTTGCGCAGCACAGGAACAGGACGGCAGCAAAGGCAAGTACGTGGAAAACCGCAACATCACCGTGCGCGTGCTCAACGGCACTGAATTCGCCGGCTTCGCGCAAGCCGTCAGCAGCGCGTTGCAGAACCGCGAGTTCAACACCCAGGCAGCCGGCAACTACACCAGCTCCAAAGTGGAACGCACGATGATCATCTTCGGCAAGAACGCCATCAATCAGGCGTACACGGTGAACAGCAACTTCACCGACGCGACGATGGTGATGGACGATCGTGAGGATATGCTGATCGACGTTGTGGTTGGCGCGACTTTCGACAATCTGCAGAATCAGAAGAAGGTGCCGACCGCCGGCAAGGAGATCGACAGCTTCGAGGGATGCGTTACCGTCGACAAGATGACCGACGTACAGAAGGCCCCCGAACACGACGCCGTGTGATTTGCAGATTTTTTGATTTGCAGATTTTCGGATTGACCTCACGATTTCGATTTTTCACTGAAAATCAAGATCGTGAGGTCAATTCTTATATTCGTGGGTTAAATCGCGGGCGAAATCCTCCAGAGAATACCCCCGAAACCGCACTTTCGGAATCGACTGATCGCACGATTCTATTTTTTGCCCGAAAAATCGAATCGTGAGGTCATAGAATCCAAATCGTGAGGTCAGCAAGCAGACTACTCGGCCTGCTGTTCCTCATACCAACGGTTCAACTCGGCAACAGCGACATCACGCTCGACCGGGCCGTTATCGAGGCGATATTCCAGCATGTGCTTGTACGCCTTGCCAACCAGCGGTCCCGGGTCAATGCCAAGCAGCTGCATGATTTCGTCACCGTTCAGATCAGGGCGGATCGCGTCGAAATCCTCCTTCTCCTTCAAATCGCGCACGCGCTGTTCCATCTCGTCCATCGCCGACGAGAACACCATGGCCTTGCGCTTGTTCTGCGTGGTCGCGTCGGCACGCGTAAGGCGGTTCAGGCGCTCATACAGCGGACCCGCATCCTTGACGTAACGGCGGACCGCGGAATCCGTCCACGGCTCCTCCACGTAGCCATGGAAGCGCAAGTGCAGATTGACCAACTCGCTGACGTCCTCGACCATATGATGGTCGAAATGCAATGCCTTAAGGCGCTTGCGGGTCATTTTCGCGCCGACCGCATCATGATGATGGAAGCTCACCTTGCCACCCGATTCGAAACGACGCGTCTTCGGCTTGCCGATATCGTGCATCAGCGCGGCCAAACGCAACGTCAGATCCGGTGCCGGCACAGGGCCGTCCGGGCCGGTTTCGAGGGCAACCGCACGATCAATGACGATCATGGTGTGCTCGAACACGTCCTTATGACGATGATGTTCGTCGATTTCGAGCTGCAATGCCGGAATTTCCGGGAAGACGATATCGGCAAGACCGGAATCGACCAGCGCTTCGATACCTGCGCGCGGGCGATCGGACAGCAGCATTTTGACCAGTTCGTCGCGTACGCGCTCAGCGGAAACGATTTCAATGCGATCGACCATGTCGGTCAGCGCTTCAGCGGTTTCCGGTTCGATACGGAAGCCCAGTTGCGCCACGAAACGTACGGCGCGCATCATGCGCAGCGGATCGTCGTCAAACGACTGGCGAGGATCGACCGGCGTGCGCAACACGCCCTTGGCCAAATCGTTCGCGCCGCCGAACGGATCGACGAATTCCAATTCCGGCACACGCAACGCCATGGCATTCACCGTGAAATCACGGCGGGAAAGATCGCCTTCCAGCGTGTCGCCATAATTGACTTCC
>ERZ773239.2098-NODE-2098-length-12418-cov-9.806519_pt1 | contig 12418 bp, 11 predicted proteins | sample MGYA00580521_ERZ773239 | MGnify/ENA primary metagenome ERZ773239 (study PRJEB29015, sample SAMEA2737801) | human gut metagenome | biome: human gut; feature: human-associated habitat; material: faeces | place: China | collected 2012 ... | reverse complement strand
TGTAACGAGCCGATAAAGAAAATCTATCACGAATTGTTTGACGAAGCACTAAAAAGATACAACGAAAAGCAGACAAGAGCCGACCGCAGAATAGAAAACTACTATGAGAAAATCAGAAACTCAAAGCAAGAAAAGCCGTTTCACGAACTGATTTTACAGATCGGCGATAAGGAAAATATGAGCGCAGAAAGCGAAAACGGAGAGCTTGCAAGACAAATTTTAGATGAATATTACAGTGGATTTCAGGAGCGTAATCCGCATCTAAAAGTGTTTTCTGCTCATCTTCATATGGACGAAGCAACACCTCACCTGCACATTGATTTTGTACCGTTTACCACGGGTAGCAAGCGTGGACTTGATACAAGAGTATCACTCAAGCAAGCGCTTGCCGCACAAGGATTTAAGGGTGGAACCCGTGGAGATACCGAGTGGAATCAGTGGGTTAGTGCAGAAAAATCCGCCTTAGCGTTTGTTATGGAACGCCACGGAATTGAGTGGGAACACAAGGGTATTCACGAAAAACATCTGTCTGTTCTTGATTACAAAAAGCAAGAACGAGAGAAAGAACTTGATGCTCTTGAAGATAAACTTGCCGAGAAAAAAGACGAGTTTCGTGTTATGGCTGACCGCATTGAGAACTTTGATAACGGAGAAAAATCCTTGCAGAAACTTGATGAAAGTATAATGAATGAGCCTGAATATCAACTGCCTGAACCGCCTGCAATGATGTCGGCGAGAAGTTATAAATCAAAGTTTATTGAGCCGCTTATAGCTCGATTTAAGTCGTTAATCAGCACCTTATTTGCACGATATTTCAAGGCGATAGATAGTTATAATAGGTTAAATATTACGAATGCAAATCTGTACCGTGCTAACGAAAAGCTTGAAAAGGTAAACGATAAATTATCACAAGAAAATGAGAATCTGCGTGCGGAAAACAGGGATTACAAACTTCTCCGCAAAGTGTTTGGTCATAAACAAATTGATGACTTGCTTGAAAAGGCAAGAAATATCAAAGGTCAAAAGCGTGACAATACACGCTCAAGATAAATAAATTTTTAGGAGGAAAACAAAATGGCAAAGACAATTTTTGAACAAATGGGCGGTACTTACACACAGGTTGGAGATTATCTTCTCCCTGACTTGAAACTGCCCGAAGAAGAAACACAAGCTAATATCGGCGTATGGGGTATGAGGCATAAACGGTTTTTGAAAGAAAATCATCGTGTATTATATGCTAACCTGATGACTTCGGGAAAGCTTGTTGCATATCTTGATGATATCGAGCAACAGGCAACCGCTATGTTTCTCCGGCTGGTAAAAGAACTTGCCGAAAAAGAAAATGTAACCGAAGAACTCAAAGCAACCGACCAAATGCTGTGGGTTCAGAAAATGAACAATATCCGTAATCGTGCAACGGAAATTGTAAATGCAGAACTGATTTACACGGTATAAGCACAACGGCGGCAGGGAGAAATCTCTGCCGCTATTTGCTGGTTGTTGCTTAAAAACAGTTGACTTATTTACGGATTTAATATATACTTAAAATGTGAAATTGTAAACTGTGATATTTTTACTTTAATAGAGGTTGCAACATGATTACGGCTAAAATCGGTAATAGAATACGTGAACTGAGAACCCAAACAGGATTAAGTCAAGAAAAATTTGCTCAAAAAATAGATATGGACAGAACGTATTTTGCAAGTGTTGAGCTTGGAAAACGAAACATTTCTATTGTTAACATCGAAAAAATAGCGAACGGTTTGGAAATATCGCTTTCTGAGTTGTTTAAAGATATTTAATCTGAGTCCGGTTTACCGGACGGAATGTTTTGTATAGTAAAGTTAGAATGATTGTCGGAGGAGTTGCAATGAGTGTATCTGAAAAGACATATAAAACCTCATTGATTAATAATAGACGTTACTTAGGTAATAAATATAAGCTGCTTTCATTTATTATCGGTGTTGTAAACGAAGAATGTGCTGACATCGAAACAGTTGCGGATATTTTTGCAGGAACTGGTGCTGTTTCCTCTGCTTTTGCAGATAAGGTACTTATTACTAATGACTTGATGTATAGTAATTATATTTGCAATTATGCGTGGTTTGGCGCTGAAAGCTATGACCAACAAAAAATAATTGAATATGTTGTTAGGTACAATGCAAAAACAAATTGCGGTGAAAATTATATGACACGCAATTTTGCCGATACCTATTTTAGTAAAAAAGATTGTGCAAAAATAGGATATGTTCGTGAGGATATAGAAAGAAATTATAAAAAAGGAAATTTAAACAAGCGAGAAAGAGCAATTTTAATTACATCATTGCTATATGCAATGGATAAAATTGCTGTAACCTGCGGACATTATGATGCATACAGAAAAGGCGCAAAATTTGAGGGCTCATTAGAACTTTATGTTCCTCTGGCAGAGGGTAAAAATAATCCGAAAAATCAATGCTTTAATGAGGATGCTAATAATCTTGTTAAGAGAATAGAGGCTGACCTTGTTTATATAGACCCGCCGTATAATTCAAGACAATATTGTGACTCATATCATTTGCTGGAAAATGTTGCACGCTGGGAGAAACCCGAGGTTTTCGGTGTGGCTAAAAAGATGGATAGAAGCGGTATGAAGAGTAAATATTGTACAATCGGAGCAACAAAAGCATTTGAAACACTTATAAATGATATAGAGGCTAGATACATTTTGCTTTCGTATAACAATATGGCTGAAAAAGGCAACTGCCGTTCTAATGCCAAAATTTCCGATGATGACATTATGAGAATACTTAGTCGAAAAGGCACTGTAAAGGTTTTTGAGGAAAGCTACAAAGCGTTTACAACCGGAAAATCAGACATACCGGAAAACGCCGAAAGATTATTTTTGTGTATTTGCTTTGATGAGGAGTAAATCAATATGATACAATCACCGCTTAATTATACCGGTGGCAAGTATAAGTTGTTACCTCAAATACTGCCGCTGTTCCCTAAAGATATAGATGTATTTGTTGACTTGTTCTGCGGTGGCTGTAATGTCGGTATCAATATTGATTGCAACCGAATTATATATAATGACTTAAATGAAAACTTGCTGTATTTATATAATACTTTCAAAAACCTTGATAAAGAATCTATTTTGGAATGGATTTATGAAATTATAGAAAAATATGGCTTATCCCTTGTAAGTAAAAACGGCTATGATTATTACGGTTGTGAAAGCAGCAAAGGACTTGGCGATTATAACAGAGAAGGCTATTTGAAATTGCGTGCGGATTTTAATCAGAAACACGCAAATGGGAATTTTGATTATTACTACTATGTTATGCTTTATGTAATAATCGTATATGCTTTTAATAATCAAATTCGTTTTAATTCAAACGGAGAATTCAATTTGCCGGTCGGTAAAAGGGATTTCAATAAGAAAATGGAGCAAAAGCTCGTTGATTTTATTGACAGAATTCAAGAGCAAAATTGTATTTTTACTTGTCGTGATTTTAGAGAATTTGATTCATCCGCATTAACGCCGCAAGATTTTGTATATGTTGATCCCCCATATTTAATTACTTGTGCTACATATAACGAGCAAGGTGGCTGGGATGAAACTGCCGAAAAAGATTTACTTGCCTTTTTGGATGACCTGAATGGGAGAAATATCCGATTTGCTTTATCCAATGTACTGAGAAGCAAAGGTAAGGAAAACAACATACTAATTGAATGGCTTGATAGAAATGCTGACAGATATAAGACTATACGACTTAATTACAGCTATTCAAATTCAAATTATCAAACAAAAGATAAAACTTCTTCTTCGGAAGAGGTACTGATAATAAATTATTGAGGGGAATATGGCTATGCCAAATATAATTCCATATAAAAGTTTTTGTTGGAGTTTGGGAACCACCAGTTTCAGAACAAAAAACTTTAATAAAACCATTGAAGAACAACTTGCTCTGTTAGGTGAGTTTTGGACGTTCAAAGAGAACAAAGGCCAAAGTTGGTCAGGGAACAAAGAGTTGCAAACTCGTTATTACGATTTCATGCAATCCAAAGGCTTTGTTGAAGGAAATGCTGGGAATAAACCTAAAGACGCTCGCGAAAAAACATCAGGGTTAGTTGATATTGGTCTTATTGATGACGGAAGAAAATTGAGTGATGTCGGAAAGGCGTTGCTTAAAATAAGCACTGAAAATGATTTTTCTTCTGACAATCAGTTTCAAATAGATAAGGATAGTTTTATATATCTAAAACAGATTTTAAAAACATATTACAATATTGACGGTCGTACCGTTCGTCCTTTTTTGGTTTTGTTGCATTTGCTTAGCAAGTTTGATTACTTAACACTTGATGAGTATACATATCTTTTGCCGCTATGTATAGGAGAAAATGAAACAGTTGAAATCATTAACGGCATTTCACGATTGCGTTCCAATGCTACATCTATTGATCAAATTATTATAAACCGATTGATGGGAATGTCTAACTACAAAACGGCTTTAGATTACTTTCTAAGAAACGAGGTCACAGAAGAGTTAGTATGTGAAATAGGTCTCAACAGAAAAAGTCGACAGTATGACAAACCATATCTCAAGTTATATCAAGCTCTGCATAAAGTCTTTGTATTGAACGATGTTGATAGTTTGATCTCTGTTTACAGTGCAACCAGAGATATAAAAATAGGCAAATGGTGGCGTAATTATTTATTTGACACTACATCTGAAAAGTCCATTAGTAATCATCCTGCGGCTCATTTGAAAACTACACTATTCAGCGAAGTTGATAGTGAAATCGCTTTTAGAGTTGCATTTTTTAAAATAATGCACTTATTTAAAGCAAAGGCTACACTTTCGGATTATCTTGACCTTAACCGCAGATATATTAAAACGACAGATGTTGTTTTGTTTGAAGATGACACGATAAAGTTTGATATTGTTCCGAAGCATTTCTTCAAAACGATAGCAGAAGATTTCTATAAAGACACATTTACTGTTTCTGAGTTGTTGTATGAAAACTGTGATATGGTTGAAATATCCGATTGCCTTGTAGTTGATGATAGTGCTATTGTTGCCGGAATTAACGAAGAACTAGGAATAAATGTTACGGATATGCAATCGGCACGAGAAGCTTTGGAGGATATACGCTACCAGAGATTGCAGCACCTTATTGATACTAAATTTACCGATGACAAGATATTGTCACTTTTGGATTGCTTTGAAAGCAGAAATGATGATGAAATCAGAAGCATGGTTACCGACAACGCCGATATACCAACTATATTTGAATATGTGCTTGGTATCTTATGGTATAGAACAAGCGAGCGACACGGCAAAATTCTGGACTATATGAAACTTTCACTTGACGCTGATTTATTGCCCAAAACTCACGCAGCAGGAGGAGAAGCAGATATAGTTTATGAATATGAAGCTACTGATTGCTATCCTGAACATACTCTTTTGCTTGAAGCGACACTTGCCGACAGTACAAATCAGCGCAGAATGGAAATGGAACCGGTATCAAGACATTTGGGTATGCATTTAATACGCACTGGTAATATGAATTCTTATTGCGTGTTTGCTACAAATTATCTTAACATAAATGTAATTTCTGACTTCCGTAGCAGAAAGACAACTCCATTTTATGATCCGCAAGACTATTCAAAGTCTGTAACAGGGATGAAAATTATTCCTTTGCAAACATCGGAATTAAAAAAGATCGTATCAAACAGCATGACTTATAAGGAGTTGTATCCGATATTTGAGGAGGCGTTTAATTCAACATTGCCTCCACACGAGTGGTATAATACAAATATATGTGAGATTTTTTGAAAGCGGTTTGCACCGTAAAACTATTTTTATTAAGGAGACAAATTATGGCAACGTCTGAACAATTATTATCTTTGATAAGGGCTCATTACGAAAATGATAATGAACGCTTCAAAACGATTGCGTTGCAAATCGCTGCACATGAATCAAAAATCGGGCATACAGTTCTTGCACAATCATTGAAAGATATGGTTATGAAACAGAAAACAAATCAAATTGTTCATTCTATAAAACCTGTGGATAATAGTTTGATCACACAGAGAATTTCAAAAAGCAGAAAAAGTGATTTGATTGTTTCTGAGAAATTAGATAGACAAATAAATAATGTTATTTTAGAATATGCGCAACGTTCAAAGTTGAGTAAGAATGGCTACACAAATAGACGCAAGATTTTATTAGAAGGATTGCCTGGAACAGGTAAAACTCTAACCGCTTCTGTTTTAGCAACTGAATTAAAATTACCATTGTTTATAGTACAGACCGACAAACTCATTAGTAAGTACATGGGTGAAACCGGGACAAAACTACGCCAAATTTTTGATGCAATCTCACAAGATGTTGGAATATATTTTTTTGATGAATTTGATTCTATAGGTGCAGAACGTTCTTCTGATAATGATGTTAAAGAAATGCACCGTGTGTTGAATTTGTTTTTACAATTCATAGAACAAGATACATCAGACAGCATTATTATAGCTGCGACAAACAGTGGAAGCCTTTTAGATCAAGCGTTATTTAGGCGCTTTGATGATGTTTTACGTTTTGATTTGCCTTCAAGCAATGAAATAAAAAAACTGTTTGAATTAAAGCTAAATAAGTTTATGTCCTCGAAAACAATTAACCAAGAAATAATAGATTTAGCGGTTGGATTATGCCACGCCGACATTGCCAAAGCTTGTGAAAATGCAATTAAACAAGCGATATTAAATGATAAAAAATATGTTTCTCAGGATAATATCAAAGAAATGCTCATAGAAAGGAAAGTTGTTTATCAATCAAAGGAGGCTAAATAATGGATAGGCACGACAATGTCTTTCTTTCAGATACCACTGAAACATACGATTTTAGCTCTACTCCAAAACCAGGTGGAGAATTACAGATACCTTTTCGCACAAATCGTCAGTCTCATAGTGACAAATTGGTTGCACAACTTCGTGAGGCTCAAAATCACTTTAATTCTTATACCCCAGAACAAGTTGCAGCTATTTCTTATAACACAGGCACATATGTGGAATTTGTAGGTGCTGAAAATTGTGATTTGGTGACAAAAAGTCTTGAAGACAACCGACAAGGAATAAAACTTTTAAATGTACGTGATGTTGTTTCTGCATATGATGAAAATCATATTCCCAAAATAACAACAAAAGCGACTGTTTTTATTCCTACTGGCAAAGAAGATGTCTTTATAAAAAAGATTACAGATTTTGCCGCGAAGCAAACTAAAAGCGGAAAACCTAAAAACAACGATCTTGTTAGTAGTATTGAATCTATTTCGGATGCAATAAAAATAAGTTCTTTTTGGGTTGGACGTCCTAACGAAATGCCAAATGAAACTAAGCGGTGGTATGAATTATGGGTAGATGTCGACGAAGAAAATTTTGATATAGTTTTGCAAAATACCTTTAATATTTTCGATGCTTTAAATTTAGAGCATAGAGAAGAAACAGAGTATATTAGATTCCCTGAAAGATTGGTACTTCCTGTTTTTGCTAATCGTTTAGAATTACTTAGTTTAATAAAACAAGGGGTTACAATAGCCGAAATACGTAAACCTGCAGAACCTAATGCGTTCTTCCTTGATTCATCTGTAACAGAACAAACTGAGTGGGCAGATGATTTGTTTGCAAGAACAAAATTTAACGACTCTGGAGTAACAGTATGTATTTTAGATACAGGTGTTAATAATAATCATAAATTGATTTCACCGTATATGCCAATATCTGGAACAACGGTTAACAGTTCTTGGGGAACACAAGATAAAAACGGACACGGTACTAATATGGCTGGTGTAATCTTGTACAATGATTTAAAGCGATATTTAATTACCAATGCACCTTTTGAATTGAATCACACTATCGAATCAGTGAAAATTATAGAGCCAAGTTCGCCAATGCCTACACAAGTAACACTTTATGGTTCTGTAACAGAACAGGCGGCGTTATTGCCTGAGATTTCTAATCCAACTGTAAAGCGTATTTATTGCATGGCAATCACAGATCCTACTAGTGGCTTCAATGATGGTCAACCATCATCTTGGTCTGCTGCAGTTGACAAAATATCTGCAGAAGGTAAAAAGAGGCTATTTATTATTTCCGGTGGCAATGTCGAAGAAGGTGAATTGAAAACTAGTGGTTATCCCAATGCTTGCTTGAATAAATCTATAGAAGATCCTGCTCAAGCATGGAATGCTTTAACAGTAGGAGCTTATTCCATAGATTCAACTATTCAGCCAGGCAGAGAAACTAAAGGATATTATCCGGTTGCTCAATATGGTGAATTGTCTCCGTATAGTTCAACCTCTAATGAGTGGAAAACTCAATGGCCAATCAAACCTGAAGTAGTATGTGATGGCGGAAATGTTGCAAGTGATGGAACAAATTTTATTCAGGGAATGGATGAACTGTCCAAATTAACGTTATCTAAAGATATAAATCGAAGACTATTTGATACGATTTGGGCAACAAGTGCAGCTACGGCACAATGTTCATATATAGCAGCTGAGCTAATGGCTGCATATCCATCAATGAGGCCAGAAACATTACGTGCATTAATTGTTCACTCGGCTCGTTGGACTACTCAAATGATAAACCAATTTGGGGTACCTGATACAAAATCTCAAGGACGAAAAAAATTACTTAGGACTTGTGGATACGGAGTCCCTAATCTTGAAATAGCAAAAGATACGCTTAATAATCGCGTAAATATGATTGTTGAGGGGGAACTTCAGCCATACGAGAAAAAGCAGGGTTCTTCTCCGAAAATGAAAGAGATGCACTTACATACCCTACCTTGGCCTGAAAGTGTACTGCAAACACTAGAAAATAAAATGGTTAAAGTAAGAGTTACTTTGTCATATTTTATAGAGCCTGGTCCAGGACAAAAAGGATGGAAAAACAAGTACAGATATTCATCTTGTGGTCTTCGTTTTGACATGAAACGTCCAAACGAAACATTGGAACAATTTCAACAGCGAATCAACAATCTTATGCGTGATGATGATTATCAAAATACGAGTACCACGGAGAATAATTGGTATTTAGGCTCAAAAAATAGAGATGTAGGTTCTATTCATTCTGATGTTTGGGAAGATACAGCAATAAACTTAGCGCAAAGCGGCATTATTGCTGTATATCCTGTTGTGGGTTGGTGGAGAGAACGAACAACGCTGAAGAAATACAATTCTAAGATACCTTATTCTTTAGTTGTAACAATAGAAACACCAGAAGAAAATGTCGATCTATATACCCCAATTATGACAAAGATAGCCAGTAGAGTTACTGTTCCGATTACAACAAGTAACAACACATAAGATTATGTTGCCAAACTACAAATATCGTTATAAATAAAAGAATTCAAAAGGACTAAAGCAATGCAACTTAAAGCGTTTGATTTTTTAAATATATATAATATGCTTGTTGTTGTGGCAACGATATGGCAACAAAAAATCGGATAGCGTATGCTTTATCGATAATACAAATAATGTAGATACTCTCTGCTAAATTTCATAAACAAATGCGTTTAAGATTGATTTACAGGGAGCGAGTGGGAATAATTTCACATGTTATTGTGCAACACCCATTATCCTGTAATGTGTAAAATTTAAGCAGTTGCAGGAGGCTTTGCTGTACAAATATTTATATTTTGATACCTAAACCGTAGGTTACTTAAAAAACGCCGCTAATTTCTGCGCCGTTTTTATCATATACTGAACCTCCAATATGTACAGCGTTTTTTGCAAGACCTGCATATCCACGCATAATGACAGATATGCTGTTAAAGGAAAAAATCTGTGAATAAATTTTGTCTGTTAATGCTGACAGATTTATGATACAATAGTGCTGTTAGTTTGAATTGAAAAGTGAGTAGAAATATAAAAAATGAGGGAACTGAATTTTACAAAAGCACTTAAAAACGCATTACCGTATGTATTAACGCTTATACTTGTCGGTATAATGACTTTTGTTGCGGAAATATTGGGTGAGGTGGAGATAATCTTTCCTGAAATAACGGCACTTGCAATTGGCTATATGGTTACACAAAAGCAAGGTTGGAAAGTCAATGACAGCCGAATGATTGCGTTAATTGCGATTTGCGCTGTTGCGGGCGTGCTGACAGTCCGATACATAAAAGTCGGGCTTTATCTTGAAATATTGATTGCATTTGTATTTGCACAAATTCTCTTTATGTTTTCGGGAACAACATTTGCACCGATGATTTCGGCAATTGTGTTGCCCGTTATGATGCAGACCGAGAGCTTTATATACCCGATTGCCGCATTTTTGCTGACAATTGCGGTTGTATTATTCCGCAGATTTCTTTTGAAAGTTAAAATAAGAGATAAAGAGGATTTTCAGTCGGTAAACCTGCATACAAAGAGCGATGTGATTGACACAGCCGTAAGAACAATCTGCGTTGCCGTTGTGGGATTCTTCGCAATTTGGTCGGGCTTTAAATTTGCAATTGCACCGCCGTTGCTTGTGGCGTTTACGGAATTTTTCCGTGCGAAAAATAAGGCTCGCAACAAGCCGGTAAAGACGGTTTTGCTGATAACAGTCTGTGCATTTGTCGGAGCGGTTTCAAGATATGTGCTGAATATGACTTTCGGATTGCCGTTGACAGTTGCCGCATTGACAGCCACGACGATAATGCTTGTAATTGTTTACTGCACAAAAATGTATATTCCGCCTGCCGGAGCATTGACAATTTTGAGTATGATTATTCCGAGTGAAAGCGCACTTTTGTACCCGTTTCAGATACTTGTCGGAACTGCGGTAATAATGCTGATTTCACGGCTTTTCTTTATGAAACGGCAAAATTAATATAATCTTAATTTAGTTATATTATTCTATAGAGGAAATTAAATGGATATATTTATTACAATTTTAATTACATTTTTTGCAGGAATGGGCGCAGGTCTCGGAACAGGTTTTGCAGGAATGAGTGCGGCGGCTGTAATAAGTCCGATACTCATAACTTTTCTTAATATGGATCCGTATATGGCAGTCGGAATCGCACTTTCGTCTGATGTTTTGGCAAGCGCCGTTTCGGCTTATACATACCATAAAAATAAAAATCTTGATGTCAGAAACGGCTTGATTATGATGGCGAGTGTGCTTATATTTACAATTGTCGGCAGTTATGTTGCAAGCATTGTGCCGTCGGCTACAATGGGCGGATTTTCCGTGTTTATGACATTTTTGCTCGGCATAAAATTTATCGTCCGTCCTGTTATGACAACTAAAGAGGCTATGCTCGGTGTGTCGGCAAAAAAGAGGGCAATTCAGTCCGTAATTTGCGGAATGTTAATCGGTTTTATCTGCGGATTTATCGGTGCAGGCGGTGGTATGATGATGCTTTTAATTCTGACAAGTGTGCTTAATTATGAACTGAAAACTGCAGTCGGCACAAGCGTGTTTATTATGACATTCACCGCTCTGACAGGTGCAGCTTCGCACTTTATGATTGGCGGCACACCCGATTGGTTCGTGTTCATTCTCTGCATAGCGTTCACCCTTATATGGGCGAGAATTGCCGCCGTCTTTGCAAACAAAGCTAAGCCCAAAACCCTGAACCGTGCAACAGGCATTGTCCTCGTGGTGTTAGGTGTTGTTATTATGGGATTTAAGCTTTTAGCAAAATAAAAATTGACAGTTTAAAATTTAAAATTCAGGTCGGGCAACAGATTTGTAAAATGCAAAATTTCTATTGCCCGATTTTTCAACGGTTATGTTGGGGCTAATCGAGTAGGGCGAAACAAGTGCACGCTTTGAACAATATTCAGGGGAAGTATGCTTTTTTAACAATTGCATTATTATTTCACAAAAAAACAAAGGAGCTGCGAAGAACGAAGTCTTAAACTTCATTTCTTCACAGCTCCTTAAATTTTTGTATCAGATGTGCTGTACTCAGCTTATTCCCATAAGCTCCATAACTTCAATAAGTTGTTTTCCAGCGTTATCGGAGGTCACAACCTTGCTTTCTGTTATGACACGATCGACCGATTTGCCTTTATGAATTAATCCTGAAACCATTTTGTCCATCCGATGACTGCCGACAAGGAGTCGGAAAGCATATTTTCAAAGAACTTTTAAAAATCCTTCATCGCTCTGCCCTTTCCGACCCATAAGATATCTCCCTACTCCAAATCCATCACGCAGGTTGCGTAACTCAGCTAGTGGGCAGACTACTTTTAAAACTATAGCTTTTGAGTAGGGGTGCAAAATGAATTTTTAGTTATTATAATTCATTAACAGAATTATAATCTTCCGACTTAATCTATCATTTGTGGAGTTATAATTATAATTTATTATAGCATACAATCGTTTGATAACGATAATAATTATAAACTTTTAGGTTTTGCACATGAGTTGCGAACTTTT
>ERZ773239.2076-NODE-2076-length-12583-cov-4.795418_pt1 | contig 12583 bp, 7 predicted proteins | sample MGYA00580521_ERZ773239 | MGnify/ENA primary metagenome ERZ773239 (study PRJEB29015, sample SAMEA2737801) | human gut metagenome | biome: human gut; feature: human-associated habitat; material: faeces | place: China | collected 2012 ... | reverse complement strand
TGAAGTACATACTTGGCAACAATGCTGGTTCAAAGTGTTTCGTTGTAGGTTACAACAAGTATTCATCAAAGTACCCTCATCACAGAGCCTCAAGCGGATATCAGGGTTCTGTAACTGGAAATGCATATACAAAGCAGGCACATGTACTAGTCGGCGCTTTGGTTGGCGGACCGGCGGGGTCGAGTACAACCTATGTAGATAGCTCAGAGGACTATAACCAGAACGAGGTTGCACTGGACTATAATGCAGGCCTTGTGGGTGCAGCAGCCGGACTTTATCTGTATGTGAAGAACAGCGGAACAGATGAGGAGAAGGCAGCACAGAAGGTAGTTCCTAAGAGCGAGGTGTCGTCAGAGCTCAGGACGATAAGCGGGGAGTCAGGTGGAGGCATGACAACAGAGGACGACACGAAGGATCCTTCAACTGGCTCAACCGGCTCAACCGGATCGACTGGCTCAACTGGATCAACAACGGGTTCAACGTCTGAGAAAGACACAGAGACTCCGTCAGAGCCCCCAGCCGTAAAGGTTACAGGAATCTCATTTGACAAGACATACATAACACTTAATGTGGGCGACAGTGATGAGATCAAGGCAACGATAACACCTGCTGATGCAAAAGATACATCCCTTGTGTGGTCAAGTTCAGACAAGGCTAAGGTATCCGTACAGAATGGCAAGATAACAGCCCTCGCAGCCGGAACGGCGACTATCACAGCTACGGCTAAGGATGGCTCGGGAATAAAGGCGGCGTGTGTTGTCAAAGTGCTCACTCCTGGAAAGCTGTCATGTAGCAGTGCTGACAAGTCATGGACAGACCTCGTATATGGCTATTCAAATGCGAATCATGCAGCTATTGAACTGTCAAACTCCGGGGAGACAACCCTTACAGATGTAAAGGCCAAGCTTAAGGATGGAACGGCATTCCAGATCGTTTCATCACCGGCAGGGCAGATTTCTGCAGGAAATAAAACAACAGTAGTTGTAAAACCGGTAAATGGACTTGGTGCCGGAAGCTACAGCGATACACTGGTTATATCATCAGCAAATGGCTCAGCGAACATAACACTCAAGGCGACAGTGGCAAAGGGAGAAAATACCGCAGTTGTCACTGTGACAAAGACATCAGTAACATCTGATGCGGTGACTGTCAGCGGCAAGGTGTCAGGTATAGTGGGTGAGATCGAGTATGCAATATCCAGTGAAAAGGATGCTGATGCATCAAAGCTTGTATGGCAGAATGGTGCTCAGTTTACCGGATTCAAGGAATTTACTACATATTATGTATATGGCAGGGTAAAAGAAACTGCAAATGTCAAGGCTGGTCAGATCAGCCAGGCACTTGAGGTGACTACACCTTTATCAGATCCTTTCGTAATTGACATCGGAAGACTGAATGACAGCAGATATGTTGGAGCATTCACAGACAGTGAGGAAAATCCAACTGTAAAGGTATCACAGTCTGGTGGAATCATATCAGTTTCATTTACCGAGAATAAGGATTACACGATCACAGGAAATGGTGAGGATGTAATTGTAGATACCGGAAATGCAAGTGGAATAACCGTGGACAATGCTACTGTAAAGAAGATCACGGTTCGTCCGGGCAATTCTGAAACATTTGTCATAAAGGTAAGCGGAGAAAATAAGATTGCTGATGGTATAACATGCGTCAGCGATAACAGTAACGCAGCGGATGTAAAGGTATCTGGAAAGGATACATCTTCCAAGATATCAGCGACAACCCCGGGTGCGTCTGCGATCAAGACAGATGGAAATCTTGAGATAGACAACATACAGATAAAGTCCGATGGTAAGGGAATCGAATCTGCGGGAACTGTGAAGATAGCAGGTGGAAGCAACAGCATAGATTCTGTATCTTCGGCAATATTGGCATCGGATGTGGAGATCACAGGAGGCTCTGTTGATGCAAAGTCATCAGGACTTGGCGATGGGGAGTCGGTAATCTCAGCAGACAATTCTATCAAACTGGTTGGTGGAAGTGTTACGGCGGATGCATCCGGATCAACCGGTGGAAATTCATTTGGCGTAAAGTCAGATGATGGAACGATCATTGTTGATGGCGATGTGTCAATAGGTGGAGATCCAATTTATTCCAAGGATCCGGTAGACAGCAAGGGCGACAGTGTAACCATGGTAAAGGTTGTGTTCACAGATGAGAATGGCAACCAGTTGTATGCGTCATCTGTAAACAAGGGATCAACTCTTGATCTGTCGAAAATAAATATCACCATGTCTGATGGTACTGATTACAAGACATCGAGGGCTGGATATGCGCTGGCATGGCAGGATGAAGCCGGAACAAGCTATAATGCTGATTCTGCATACGGCGCTGTATCAGAGGATATAACATTTAAGGCTGTATGGACATGGATAGTTGTGGATATAAGCGTTGATGCAAATATTACATTTGCGGCAACTGGAAATGCTTCGTACAAGACTACATATACAGGCGCAGCGATAAGACCGGCCGTAAAGGTTGTATCACGTGGAAGAACACTTGATGCGGGAACTGACTATATAGTTTCATATAGCAGCAATACCAATGCCGGTACAGCAAAGGTAGTTGTCAAAGGTCATGGCAGATATAAGGGCTCAAAGACTCTTACATTTGCAATAAACAAGCAGGCGATAAGTAAAGCCTCTGTGACAATCACAAAGTCGGCTGTATATACAGGCAAGGCTATAACACCAGCGGTGAAGGTGACTAGCGGTAAGCGGACACTCACAGCGGGCAAGGATTACAGAGTTGCATATTCGTCAAATAAAGACTTTGGCAAGGCAAAAGTTGTGATAATGGGAATCGGTAATTACAGTGGAACACAGACAAAGTATTTTGACATAACTGCGGCTGTGGGTAAGATCTATGCAAATGGAAATTACAAGTACAAGATCACAAATGCATCCCTGAATGGCAAGGGAACGGTAACTCTCGTATCTGTTGTCAAGAAGACCAAGACAGTTGTGGTTCCTGACACTATAAAGCTTGGTGGCAAGACATTTAAGGTCACAGCGATAGGAAAAGCGGCGTTCAAGAAGAATGTAAAGGTTACAAAGGTGACCTTGGGCAAAAACGTCAAGACTATAGGTGCCAAGGCGTTCTATGGATGTAAGAAGCTCAGGACAGTAGTGATAAAGAATACACAGATGACAGGAAAAACAGTTGGATCTGGTGCATTTACAGGGACATACGCCAAGATGACCGTCAAGGTTCCGTCGAAGAAGCTTAAGAGTTATAAGACAATCCTTCTGAAAAGAGGAGTGTCAAAGAAAGCAGTCATAAAGAAATAAAGGCTCAATAAAATAAAGAATAATTGGAGATCCGGGGTGGTTCATATGATCCCGGATCTTTTTTGTGCGTATGGAGGTGACCGAAGTTCGATTTGACATGGGTAAAAATATGTGTATAATATCGTTAGTATTCTAATAATTAGAAGTATAACTATCTGGAGAGGAGAATCCATATGGACGAACATACAAAATCCATACATTATCTGCTGATGGCGGATCATTTCATGGTGCAGAAGGCATTGCTGAGTCAGATAAAGGATACAGAGCTCACCATGGGACAGCCCAAGGTGCTGGACTATCTGAAGGATCATGATGGGGCGTGCCAGAAGGATATCGCGGCGGGATGTCATATAGAGCCGGCATCGATAACCGCTGTGTTGAGTGGCATGGAGAATAAAGGTTATATACAGAGAAGTACAAAGTCAGGGGACAGAAGATCCCTGTACGTGTATTTGACAGATAAGGGCAGAGAGTATGTGGAGATGCTCAATAAGAAGTTTGACTTAGTTGAATCTTTGGCACTGAGGGGATTTACCGCGGAAGAGACGGAAGAATTGCAGTCATTTCTTGTAAGGGTGTACGACAATATGAAGGGCAGCGAAAAAGACAACAGAAAAGAGGAACGTAAGAGATGAAGAACATGAAGGTAAGAATCCCAATGTATTTTGTTGGACTGTTTATTATGACTATAGGAATAGCACTTTCAGTCAAATCCAATCTGGGAGTGTCGCCGGTTAGCTCTATACCATATACGATGACATGTGTATGGGGAATCGAGATGGGAAAGGCGACGATCATATTTCATGCGGCATTGGTGCTTATACAGATCGTTATCCTTCGAAAGAATTTTAAACCGATAAATCTCCTTCAGATAGTGGTTGGAGTAGTATTTGGATACTTCACGACATTCTGCAATTATCTTGCGACATTTCTGCCATCAACAGATAACATAGTTGTCAGGGTTGTTTTGATGCTTGTGAGTACCATATTCATAGCAGGTGGAATATTCTTTTATCTGCCGGCGAATCTCATCCCACTTGCCGGGGAGGGTGTTATGCAGGCTGTTTCAGAGGTCACACACATTGAATTTTCAAAGGTAAAGATCGGATTTGACTGTTCTATGGTGGCTGTGTCGGTCGTAACATGTCTGATCTGCATACATAGTCTTGGAAGCGTGGGCGCCGGTACGGTTATTGCCGCATTCCTTGTTGGATTCAATCTGGGTAAGTTGAATAAGGCATTTGGCGGAAAACGAGATAAACTTCTTGGAAAGCACACATACACTGAGGAGGAAGTGCTCAGGGAGAGAATTGACGGAACGAAGTAGCAAGAGATGTGTATGTTCCAGGGGACAAGGTGTTCCATATCTGATATTTTCCCTTCATAAATGGCTAGCCTGGTGAGTTTTATTTGTTTGCTTTTGATATTACGTGGTGTATAATTTATAGCATACAAATTTTGGTTTGTTGTACGTGTAAAGGAGAATGCAAATGATAACAGGGGATTTGAAGAATAAAATAGACAGTTTATGGGACATATTTGCCGCAGGCGGACTCGTCAATCCACTTGAGGTTATAGAGCAGATAACATATCTTATGTTTATCCATGATCTTGATGATGTGGACAACAAAAAGGCTAAGGAATGTGAGATGCTAGGGCTTCCATTTAGCAGTATATTTGCTGATGAGGTGAAGATAGGAGACAGAAACATTGATGGAAAGCAGCTCAAATGGTCTGCATTCAGGGATTTCCCTGCTGAGAAAATGTACAGTGTCATGCAGGAATGGGTATTCCCATTCATAAAAAATCTGCATAGTGACAAGAACAGCGCATATTCAAAATATATGGATGATGCAATTTTTAAATTGCCGACACCACTTGTGTTATCAAAAGTAGTAGATTCCTTAGATGAAATATATAAGATGATGAATGAAATACAGACTGCAGACGTGCGAGGAGATGTGTATGAGTATCTTTTGGAAAAAATAGCAAAATCAGGTCGTAATGGTCAGTTTAGAACCCCAAGACATATTATCCGTATGATGGTGGAAATGATGGACCCTTCGAGTGATGAGGTGATCTGTGATCCGGCTTGTGGTACATCGGGATTCCTGATTGCAGCAGGAGAATATTTGAAAGAAAAGAAGAAGGAAGAAATTTTCTTTGATAAGCAGAAGAAAGAGCATTATATGAATCATATGTTTCATGGGTACGACATGGATAGAACTATGCTTCGTATAGGAGCTATGAATATGATGACGCATGGGATTGAGAATCCATTTATCGAATATAGAGATAGTTTGTCAGATCAGAATCAGGATAAAGATAAGTTCTCGTTAGTACTTGCAAATCCACCATTTAAAGGAAGCCTGGATGCGGAGTCAGTATCGGGAGATTTGCTAAAAGTATGTAAGACAAAGAAGACAGAATTATTGTTTCTGGCATTATTTGTCCGTATGTTAAAAGTAGGTGGAAGATGTGCTTGCATCGTTCCGGATGGAGTATTATTTGGCTCATCGAAAGCACATAAAGACATCCGAAAAGAAATTGTTGAAAATCAACGCTTAGAGGCTGTTATTTCCATGCCTTCCGGTGTGTTTAAACCATATGCAGGAGTATCGACGGCGATTCTAATATTTACGAAGACAGAACATGGTGGAACGGATAATGTCTGGTTCTATGATATGACGGCAGATGGATTTAGCTTGGATGATAAGCGGTCACCAATTGCGGAAAATGATATTCCAGATATTATTGAACGGTTTAAAAATCTGGACAAAGAAATTGACAGGAAACGTACAGATAAATCCTTCATGGTTCCGAAACAAGATATTGTTGATAATAGTTATGATCTCAGTATTAATAAATATAAAGAAATCGAGTATGTACCGGTTGAGTATCCATCTACAATAGAAATTATGACCAATATTCGTGAAATTGAGATGGAGATTGGGAAAGAAATGGAAGAGTTGGAAAAGCTGTTGGATTTGTAGGATATTTTTTCGGGATAAGATAAAAGTATCAGGTGAAATGCTTGACATTATAACAAAATTGGCAAAAAAATAGTCAACCCCAGGAGCAAAAGATTCTAAGCAATGATGTGCCTACTCCTATTCGGGAACCCAGCTTTAATCCGTCATAAGTTGACTATTATTGATAATAGCATAAGTAATGGGTATGTCAAGATTTCGGGAGAAATTTAATAGATGAGTGGTAAATTAAGTGAAAGAAAGGAAATGCAAATTCGGATTTGCAGGGATTGTATAGATGGAAAATATTAGACGTGTTCAGTTATCTGAGATTGCTGAATTCATTACAAAAGGAACAACCCCCACTACACTTGGTTATGAATTTCAAGAAGAGGGTGTAAATTTTTTGAAGATAGAATGTTTTGATGAAAATGGTGATTTTGTTGAGAGTAAAGCTACGCATATTTCAAATGAATGTCATGAGAGATTAAAAAGATCGCAATTAAAGTCTGGAGACATATTGTTTTCAATTGCTGGCGTTATTGGACGAGTTGCTAGTGTTACAGAAGATATGCTACCTGCCAACACAAACCAAGCATTAGCAATCATTAGAATTTCTGATGAACAAGTTTATTTACCATATGTTAAGCTTATTCTTACTTCTCCGATAGTTATTGAGCAATTTGAAAAGAAAAAACAGGGAGTAGCTCAGTTGAATTTGTCCCTTAAAGATATTAGTGAATTCTCAATTCCTTTGCCGAGTAAGAAGGAACAAATTGAACTTGCTGAGTTATTTACTAAGATTATAAATGTAATTTCAAAGAGAAAAGAGGAATTGAAAGCTTTAGACGACATCATCAAAGCCCGATTTGTCGAGATGTTTGGAGATCCGATTACTAATCCTAAAGAATGGAAAATGGTTGAACTTGGTAAGCTGACTACTATTGGTTCAAGTAAGCGTATTTTTGAAAAAGAATATGTTTCAGAAGGTATTCCATTCTATAGAACAAAAGAGATTGTTGAATTATCAAAAGGTAATAGCATTTCTACAGAGTTATTCATAACAAAGGAAAGATTTTTTGAGATAAAAGATAAATATGGAGTCCCTAAGAAGGGAGATTTACTGGTATCAGCTGTTGGTACTATTGGAGTAATATGGATTGTTGATGGAAGTAATGATTTTTATTTCAAAGATGGAAATCTTATTAGGGTAGATGCTTCCGAGAAGTTTGACTCGGTATATATGAAGAATTTATTGGAAAATCTTATTGATGATTATAAAAAACAGATGTCAACAGGTACCACGTATAATGCGTTAACTATATCTGGACTAACAAAACTGAAAGTATATGACGTACCAATAGAACTACAGAATCTATTTTCGGAATTTGTTAATCAAGTCTACAAATCAAAAGTTGTAGCTTAAATAATATTAAATATAAATAATATTTGGGAGGTTATTATGGAACAGTTAAGCGCATACATGCCTTATTTTACATCAATAATATGTGCATTGATTTCTGGAATCGTTACGTATATAGTTTCTAGAAAACAGACAAAAAATGAAATAAATAAATTAATAAAACAGCATGAACTTAATTTAGAATCGCAAAGAAAACAGTATGAACATGAAATTGCAATTCTGAATCTGGAACATGAACACCAACTTAAATTGAAAGATAAAGAGTTAGAAAATAAACTTAGTGGTGATATGATGAATACACTTATTTCGGAAGCAATGAAAAATCCGGAAATAAAAAGACAGTTTAATCAAGGAGTAACAGATGGATTAAAGAAGCATCGATAGAATGGAGGGGTTCTATGATAACTAACTTCGATTATTTAAAAAAAGATTCAAAATTTTCAAGATTTGCAGATGTTGCTATGTCGGCAGAAAAGATTATACTTATGGATCCGGAGGCCAGTATTCTTAATAGCCGAAGAGCGATGGAATTTGCAATAAAGTGGATGTATTCTGTGGATTCAGAACTTGAAATGCCATATCAGGACAACCTGCAAAGTCTGATGAATGCGGAAGAGTATAGACAGATTGTAGGATCTGATTTGTGGAAACGTATGGATTATATCCGCAGAAGTGGAAATAATGTTGCACATAGTAACAAAAAATTAGGCATGGATGAAGCAATGCTTTGTCTGGAAAATTTGTTTATATATTTGGACTATATTGCATATTGCTATTCAACGCAATATGAGGAGCGTTCTTTTGATAAAACGATTATTACTTCCAGGATTGAGAAAGCAAAGAAATCCAAAGAAGTTGCGGCTGCAACGAGAATCGAATTGGAAAAAGAACAGGAGAAGTCAGCAAAACAAGAATTGGATCTGAAAAAATTAATTGCAGAAAATGCTTCATTAAGGGATGAATTATCTGCCCGCAGACAGGAGCAGCAGCCGACTTATGTTCCCAAACCGCTTGATCTGTCAGAGTACAAAACAAGAAAACTTTACATTGATTCGATGTTGACGGATGCAGGATGGACTGAAGGCGAAGATTGGTTGAATGAAGTAGAACTTTCCGGAATGCCGAATAAGTCGAAAACGGGATTTGCAGATTATGTTCTCTATGATGATATGCATCGGCCATTAGCAGTTATCGAGGCGAAAAGAACCTGTGTGGATGTTTCGAAAGGTAGGCAGCAGGCGAAGCTTTATGCGGATTTATTAGAGCAGGAATATAAAAGAAGACCAGTCATTTTCATGACAAATGGATTTGAAACCCGTATCATTGACGGGCAATATCCAGAAAGAAAATGTGCGTCTATTTACTCAAAAAGAGATTTGGAAAAATGGTTCAATTTATTGACTATGCGGACAAGCCTGAAGCATGTGGCAGTAGATAAGGATATTGCCGGTCGTTATTATCAGGAAGCGGCTGTTAAAGCAGTATGTAGCAGTTTCGATGAAAAGAATCGGAGAAAAGCGTTGCTTGTTATGGCGACAGGTTCAGGAAAGACAAGAACGGTAATTGCATTGTGTGATTGTTTGCTGAAAGCAGGATGGGCGAAAAATATTTTATTCCTTGCAGATAGAAATTCTTTGGTAACACAGGCAAAACGAAGCTTTGTAAATATGTTACAAAATCTGTCGTGTACGAATCTTGTTGAGGAAAAAGATAATTATAATGCACATTGTGTCTTTTCAACGTATCAGACAATGATCAATTGCATTGATACGATAAGTGATAAAGAAGGAAAATTATTTACATGTGGTCATTTTGATTTAGTAATATGTGATGAAGCGCACCGGTCCATTTATAACAAGTACAGAGATATTTTTTCGTATTTTGATGCTCCGTTGGTTGGTCTTACAGCTACGCCGAAGGACGAGATCGATAAGAATACATATGAAGTTTTTGAACTGGAAAATGGAGTGCCGACATATGGATACGACTTGGCACAGGCAGTAAAGGATGGATATCTTGTTGATTACGTTTCGGTTGAATCGAAACTTAAGTTCATTGAACAGGGAATCGTATATGACGAACTGTCAGAAGAAGACAGGAAAGCGTATGAGGAAACATTTGAGGACGAACATGGTGAACTGCCGGAAGCAATAGGTTCATCAGCCCTTAATACATGGATATTTAATGAAGATACGATAAAACAAGTTTTGAATATATTGATGAGGGATGGAATTAAGATTGATTATGGTCAGAAACTTGGTAAGACTATCATATTTGCAAAGAATCATGCTCATGCGGAGAAGATACTGGAGGTATTTAATAAGGAATATCCGCATCTTATGAATTATGCTAATGTAATAGACAATTATATGACCTATGCACAGAGTGCAATAGACGAATTCTCAGATCCAAAGAAGATGCCGCAGATTGCGATTTCGGTAGACATGTTAGATACTGGGATTGACGTGCCGGAAGTGCTGAATTTGGTATTCTTTAAAAAGGTAATGAGCAAAGCAAAATTCTGGCAGATGATTGGGCGTGGTACAAGGCTTTGCCAAGGATTGCTTGATGGAGAAGATAAAGAGAAATTTTATATATTTGATTTCTGCGGGAATTTTGAATTTTTCAGAATGAACAAAGGAAAAGCAACTGCTAATATGATGGCACTCCAAGGGGCGATTTTTAATTTAAAATTCGAAATTTCCTATAAACTTCAGGATATAGAATATCAGATTGACAGACTGGTTGCATATCGAAAAGCATTAGTCATGCAAATGAGCGAGAAAGTACGAGAATTACCGAGGGATAATTTTGCGGTTCGTCAGCATTTGAAATATGTGGATTTGTATTCGTCGGAAGAAAATTATAATGCATTGACATATGAGGACACATTAATTGTGAAAGAAGAGGTAGCACCGTTAATATTATCAGATGGAGATGAAGCAAGTGCTGTTCGGTTTGATGCGCTGATGTATGGAATTGAATTAGCGTATTTGGCTGGTAAGAAGTATTCAAGAGCGCGCTCTGATCTGCACAAAAAGATTGCAGGAATTGCCAGTGTGGCAAATATTCCTGAAATTCAGGCACAGACAGATTTGATTAATAAGGTTTTAAATACAGATTATGTTGATACTGCGGGAATAAATGAATTTGAAGAAATCAGAGAGAAGTTGCGTAATCTGATGAAGTATTTGCCGAATTCAAGTATTCGTTATGATACAAACTTTACGGATGAAGTGCTTTCGACCGAGTGGAATGAGTCTGAACTTGAAAATGATGATCTCAAGAATTACAAGGCGAAGGCAGAGTATTATATCAGGCAGCATCAGGATAATATTGCAATTGCAAAATTAAAGAGAAATAAACCGTTAACGTCGACAGATATTGCAATGTTGGAAGAAGTATTATGGAGTGAGGTAGGCACAAAGCAGGATTATGAACAGGAATTTGGTGAAAAACCACTGGGTGAATTTGTCCGAGAGATTGTCGGACTTGATATGAATGCTGCAAAAGAAGCATTTTCGGAATATTTGACAAATGCAAGCCTTGACAGCAGGCAGATTTATTTTGTGAATCAGATAGTGGAATATATTGTTCATAATGGAATGATGAAAGATCTTTCGGTTCTTCAGGAGTCACCATTTACAGACAGAGGAAGCGTGGTTGAGATATTTACCGATCTGAATGTATGGATGGGAATTAGAAAGGTTATAGACATGATAAATGCTAATGCTGTAGCATAAAGGTATGATAAATTGCAGTAGTTCATGCTACAGCATAAAGGGATAATAAATTGCAGTAGTTCATACGAATGCAGATCGTTTCTTCAGGATAGAGATCCGCTTACTGTTCCGTCTACGAGAAGAAATCCGGTCTTAGCAGATGTATTTAATCGCCTGGGGTATATGGAGCGAAAGGGTAGTGGATTTGGAAAGATTATCGGTGGATATGAATTTCAGATTAATTATAATGAAACGAAAAGACCGTCTTTTCGTTCAGACAGATATCAGTTTACGGTGGTGATGCCGAACCTGAATTATAGTGGCACTCAGGATGGCACTCAGATGAATGTTTGTAAGTCAGATAAAGAATATATAATAAATCAAATAAAAAATTTGATTAAAAAAGATAATAAAATCAGTACTGAAAAAATGTCTGTTGCGTTGGGAATCAGTGTACGAACTATAAAACGTCGGATAAAAGAAAATGATGAAATTCAATTTATCGGTCGGGGATCCAATGGTCATTGGGAAATACAAAAGAAGGAGAAACAAAAATGATTAAAATACTATTCATCTGCCACGGCACTCTTTGAAAGCTTCGCCAAAAAGTCAGTAAAATCACGGTCCGGAGGGCATAGGCGGTTAGAAAATAACCTGAAAATAACCCACGGTATTTTGTGCAGATATTACATGTAAATATAGATGATATTGGGGACGCAATATGATAGAATGGTTACAAGAAAAATTTGTAGGAATATAAAGATATGGAATTAAGATTATTACGCTATTTTTTAACAGTAGCAAAAGAACAGAGCTTTACAAAAGCAGCAGAACAATTGCATATTACCCAGCCAACGCTATCCAGACAAATGGCGGCATTTGAAGAGGACCTGGGAATAACATTATTTATTCGAAACGGGAAGAAAATATCGCTCACTGATGAAGGAATTTTATTAAAAAGGCGTGCCTTGGAGATTCTTAATCTTGAGGAAAGGACGCTTGAGGAACTGAAAGGAAAAGAAGAGGTTGTAGAGGGCACGATAACCATTGGATGCGGTGAATTTGCAGCAGTGGAGACATTGGCGAAGATATGTAAAACATATAAAGAAAAATATCCGCTGGTTCAGATTGTATTGCATACTGCAACAGCAGATGCAG
>ERZ773239.2071-NODE-2071-length-12609-cov-9.354628_pt1 | contig 12609 bp, 9 predicted proteins | sample MGYA00580521_ERZ773239 | MGnify/ENA primary metagenome ERZ773239 (study PRJEB29015, sample SAMEA2737801) | human gut metagenome | biome: human gut; feature: human-associated habitat; material: faeces | place: China | collected 2012 ... | reverse complement strand
GGAGTCCAGAGGTAGGGAGGGGGGAGTCGGAACCCCCCTCCCTACCTCTGGCCCAGCGGAGCGTCCCTGCACGCTTGAGCAAGTAGAAAGTTTCTCTGGCAGCAAAGCTGCAACTGCCGTTTGCCGTCACGCCCCGTCAAAGCTGTCCCCATCAGCGGGCAGGGCAGCGGCTTGCGCGTCTGCGCTGCCGGTGTCTGCTGCCCGGGGGACGCCCTTGTACACCAGCGTCTGCTCCAGCACCTCGGCACAGACCGGTGCCGAAAGACTGCCGCCGGCAGTGGTCCAGCTGTGGGGCTCATCCAGACAGACCAGACACAAAAACTGCGGGTCATCGATGGGCGCTACCGCCACAAAGCTGGCAATGCGCGCCTTCTCGTCGGCGCTGTCCAGCTTTTGGCTGGTGCCGCTTTTGCCGCCCACCCGGTAGCCCGCGATCTGCGCGTTGCGCCCGCCGCCGTACAGCACCACTGCCTCCATCATCTCCCGCATGGTGGCAGAGGTGGCGGGCTGGATGACCTGCCGCTTGCAGACCGGCTGGTTGTGCTGCAAAACGCTGCCGTCCGGCGCAAGAATATCCGAGACCAGATACGGCTGCATCAGCTTGCCGCCGTTCACCACCGCGCAGACGGCGGAGGCCATTTCCAGATAGGAAATCTTACTGCTCTGCCCGAAGGCGCAGGAGGCCAGCTCTACCGGCCCCATGCGGTCGGCGGTGTAGTACAGGCTCTTTTTCGGCTCGGCGGGCAGGTCGATGCCGGTGGGTTCCCGCAGGCCGAAGGCGGCAAAATAATCGCAGAAAGCCTGCTTGCCCAGCCGCGCCCCGATCTGGATAAAGCTCTGGTTGCAGGAGTTTTCCAGTGCCTGTGTCACGGTCTGGCTGCCGTGGCGCTTGTGGTTGGCGCAGTGGAACCGCGTGCCTGCCACCGAGATGGAGTCTCCACAGTAAAAGGTGGAGTGCCGGGTGATGGCACCGGCATCCAGCGCCGCCGCACAGGTGATGAGTTTGAACACACTGCCCGGCTCGTATAAGTCGCTCACCGCCTTGTTGCGCCACTGGGTCTGCTGTGCCAGCTGCAGGGCGGCGGCGCGCTCTTTACCGGAAAGAGCGTCCACGGCGGCGCGCGCGGCCTTGTCGGCGATCACCCGGGGCTGGTTGGGGTCGTAGGCCGGGGTGGTGGCCATGGCCAGTACTGCCCCGGTGTTCACCTCCATCACGATGCCCACGCTGCGGGCGGCTACATGATGCTCCTGCACCGCATAATTCAACGCATTTTCAAGGTAATGTTGAATATTTGCATCGATGGTCAGCCGCAGCCCGCTGCCCTCCACGGGCGTAAGTTCCGTCTCGTAGCTCTGCGCCAGCGTGTAGCCCCAAGCATTCACCGCAGTCAGCACCACCCCATTCTGCCCGGTAAGGGTGTCGTTGTATTTCAGCTCCAGCCCGCTGACCCCGGCATTGTCCACGTTGGTGAACCCCAGCACCGAGGCCAAAAACTCCCCCTGCGGGTACCAGCGCTTGGAGTCCTGATTGATGCGCACGCCGGTAATGCCGTTTTCTGCGCAGAAATCCCGCACGGCATCGGCGGTTTCCCGCTCCACCCGGTAACGCAAAAGGCAGTCGTTGGAGCGCCGGTCGCTGAACTTTTCCAGCAGTTTTGTTTCGTCCAACTCCAGTATCTCCGCAAGCCCGTTGGCGGCAAGGGCAAGCTTCTCCTCCGGCATCTCCCGGGGGCTGGCGCGCAGGGTCCAGCAGCTGCTGTTGGCAGCAAGCAGCGCACCATCGGCGCTGTATATTTTGCCCCGGTCAGCGGGCACAACGGTGTCCCGCAGCTGCTGTCCCAGCGCCCGCTGGGTGTACCAGCCGCCGGTGCATAATTGCAGCCAGAACAGCCGCCCGATGAGCCCTGCAAAGCAGACGGCGCACAGCCCCACCGCAATGAGCCGCGCCCGCAGACGGAACGCCCGCTCCGGTAAAGTGCGCAGGGCGTCCGTGGGTTTTGAGCCGCGCATGGCAGCACCCCCTTTGCGGGCAGTTTATGCGCCCGGCAGCAGCGTGTATGACTAACCGCCCCCGCACCCGCGTACAATAACAGAAACGGAGGTGACCGGGATTGCACAGAACTGCTGCCCGCAAAGGGCTGCTGCGGCCGTTGCCGCCCATGGACCTGCCCTTTCTGGTGCTGGTGCTCACGCTGGTAGCCTTTGGGCTGGTGATGCTGTGCAGCGCCAGCAGCGCGGTGGCGCTGTACCGGCGGCAGGACGCCTTTGCCTATGTGCGGCCGCAGCTGCTGTACGCCGCCATGGGGCTGGGGGCCATGTGGATGGCCAGCCGGGTGGACTACCATATCTATCACAAGCTTGCGTGGCCGCTGTTGGCGCTCTCGCTGGTGCTGCTGACGGCGGTGCTGTTCATGCCGGAATATAACGGCTGCAAGCGCTGGCTTGTGCTGCCGGGGCTGGGCACATTACAGCCCAGCGAAATCGCCAAATTTGCGGTGGTGCTGGTGTTTGCTCACATCATCGCTTTGAACCACGACCGCATGGGCAGCTTTGCGGTGGGGGTAGTGCCCTTTGCGCTGGTGCTGGGGGTGGTGGCGGTGCTCATGCTGCTGGAGCCCCACCTTTCCGGCACGGTGCTGATTTTGAGCATCGGCGCGGTGCTCATGTTCGTGGGCGGTACCGGGCTGCGGTGGTTCATGCTGGCAGGAGCAGGCGGCGCTGCCGCCATCGGCACGGCTATCGTGCTCATGCCGGAGCTGGTGCCCTACGCTGCCGACCGGCTCAATTCATGGCTCGACCCCTTTGCCGACCCGCTGGGCGACGGCCACCAGACCATCCAGAGCCTGTATGCCATCGGTTCCGGCGGGGCGGCGGGGTTGGGGCTGGGCAACAGCCGCCAGAAGCATCTGTTCGTGCCTGAGCCGCAGAACGACTTCATCTTTTCCATCCTCTGCGAGGAACTGGGCTTTCTGGGCGCGTGTGCGGTCATTCTGCTGTTCAGCGCGCTGCTGTGGCGGGGCATCACGCTGGCAGCCTATGCACCGGACCGCTTTGGCGCACTGCTGGTGGTGGGCTTTGTGGTGCAGGTAGCATTGCAGGCGGTGCTGAACATCGCGGTGGTCACCAACACCATCCCAAACACCGGCATCAGCCTGCCCTTTTTCTCCTCCGGCGGCACCAGCCTGATGATGCTTTTGGGCGAGATGGGCATCGTGCTTTCGGTGTCCCGGGGCGAAAGCTGATGAAAGGCTGCATTTCCTGCCGCGGCAGGGCAGGAGCGGCGCGGAAATGCGAAAAAAAACGGACAAATGACCGGACAAATCCCGCAGAGGGCGGGAAAGCCGTTTCCGGCGCATTTTGTTGACCAAAGACCCTCGTTTTGCATACCATGGGGTATCTTTTGCAGAACGGGGGTCTTGGCATGGCTGGGGATTGGATCATTACGGGCGGGCGGCCTTTGCAGGGCAGGGTGGAAGTGCCTGCGGCCAAAAACAGTGTGCTGCCGCTGCTGGCAGCTTCGCTGCTGTGCAGCGGGCCGGTGCGGCTGCAAAATGTGCCGCGCCTGACGGACGTAGAGGACTGTCTTGCCCTGCTGCGGGGCGTGGGCTGCACAGCGGGCTGGCAGGGCACAGAACTGGTGGTGCAGGGACAGCCTATGCGCACCGACCTTGCACCGGAGGCCGCAGGCCGGATGCGGGCGTCCATCCTGTTCTGTGCGCCACTGCTGGCGCGGCTGGGGCGGGTAAGCACTGTACTGCCCGGGGGCTGCCGTATCGGGGCAAGACCCATCGACCTGCATTTGCAGGGGCTGGCGCAGATGGGCGTGCGGCAGCTGCCCGCAGCGCCTGGACGGCTTACACTGTACGCCCCGGCGGGGCTGCGGGGCGCAGAAATTTGTCTTAGCTTTCCCAGCGTGGGCGCTACCGAGACGCTGCTGCTGGCCGCTGCCACAGCGCAGGGACAGACCGTGCTGCATGGCGCTGCAAAAGAGCCGGAGATCGCGGATCTTGCCGCCTTTCTCAACGCCTGCGGCGGCTGCGTGGAGGGCGCGGGCACCGACACCATCCGGGTGCAGGGAAGGCGCTGCCTTGCGGGCTGCACCTTCATGCCGGTGGCAGACCGCATCATCGCCTCCACGCTGGCTTGCGCGGCGGCAGCGGCGGGCGGCAGGGTAGAACTGGCGGGCTGCGCACCCGGGCTGTATGCCCCGCTGCTGGAAATTCTGGAACAAATGGGCTGCACCGTAGAGCGGGCACGCGATGCTGCCGCCATTTCGCGGTTCGGGGCACTGCGCGGCGCGGGAAACGTGCACACAGCACCCTACCCGGGCCTTGCCACGGACGCCGCCCCGCTGCTGGCGGCGGTGATGCTCTACGCACAGGGGGAAAGCTGCCTGCAGGACAGGGTGTTTGAAAATCGTTTTGCCTGTGCCGAGGGTTTTGCGGCGCTGGGGGCAAACGTCCGGGTGGCAGAGCGCACGTTGTATGTGCAGCCGGGCGGGACGCTGCGCGGGGCAAAGCTGACTGCACCGGACCTGCGGGGCGGGGCGGCGCTGGCGCTTGCGGCGCTGGCTGCCCGGGGCAGCAGCCGCCTTGGCGGGGTGGAGTTTGTCCGGCGCGGATATGCAGACCTTGACCGGCTTTTGGCGGGGCTGGGCGCACAGATTTGGCAGGAAATACCCGCCCGGAGTGGGGTTGTGAAAAAAACACCCACGAAAAAGCAATTTTGTCTTGCAATCGGAGCAAAAAAATGATACGATACAGTTATATAAATATCGTATGATAATTTCTGTGCGGCATTTGCGCAGTTCCACATAAAAATCCGATGGAGGACAAAGTTATGGCATTGATGCTCGATGAAGAACTGGACGAAAACGTTACGACGATCAAGGTGATCGGTGTGGGCGGCGGCGGCGGCAACGCTGTGAACCGCATGGTGAGCGATGGCCTGCAGGGCGTGGAGTTCATCGCAATGAATACTGACCAGCAGGCACTGGCCAAGAACCATGCCTCGGTCAAGGTGCAGCTGGGTTCCAAGCTGACCAAGGGTCGCGGTGCGGGTGCAGACCCGGAGATCGGCCAGCGCGCCGCTGAAGAAAGCAAGGACGAGATCGCCAACGCCCTCAAGGGCTCCCAGATGGTCTTTATCACCGCCGGTATGGGCGGCGGCACCGGCACCGGTGCGGCACCCGTTGTGGCCGAGGTGGCACACGATCTGGGCATCCTGACCGTCGGCATCGTTACCAAGCCCTTCTCCTTTGAGGGCAAGCGCAAGATGGGTTTGGCCGAGCAGGGCATTGCCAACCTGCTGATGCACGTTGACAGCCTGATCGTCATCCCCAACGAGCGCCTGAAGATGATCAGCCAGGAAAAGATCACCCTGATGAATGCCTTCCAGGCTGCCGACAACGTGCTGCGTCAGGGCGTTGAGTCCATCTCTGCCCTGATCAACGTGCCCGCCTTCATCAACTTGGACTTCGCCGACGTGCGCTCCATCATGAAGGATGCCGGCTACGCCCACATGGGCGTGGGCAGCGCCAAGGGTGCAGGCAAGGCCGAGAATGCCGCCAAGGCTGCTATCTCCAGCCCGCTGCTGGAGACCAGCATCGCCGGTGCACACGGCGTTATCATCAACATCACTTCCAGCCCGGACATCGGTCTGGAGGACGTGGAGACCGCCGCAGGCCTCATCACCCAGAGCGCACATCCCGATGCAAACATCATCTGGGGTACTGCCTTTGATGAGAACCTGTCCGACGAGATGCGCGTGACCGTTGTGGCCACCGGCTTTGACAACAAGAGCGCCAGCGACCTGCGCAACAGCATTAACAACGCCATGGGCGGTGCACAGTCTGTGCCCACTGCGGTGTTCAGCAGCGATACCGGCACAGCTGCGGCTCCGGCATCCAATGCCGCCCCGGCTGCTGCTCCGGCTGAAAAGAAGACCGTGGAAGAGGAAAGCAGCGACAATCGTTACTACGACGAGCTGCTGGCCATCCTGAACAAGCGGAAGTAATTACAGGCTACAATGGGGCTGGCAGCTGCGCCCATGCGGTCAGCGAAAGCCCCGTGCAAGGTGTGCATGGGAGGGCATCATGGTGCAGACAGAGCGGGAGACCGGTGCCCTGCGCGGACAATTTGCCCGGCAGGTCGCTGTACAGGCATCTGCCGCAGCACAGGCGGAAAGCGCCCGGGCACAGGCAGAGCAGCTGAGCCGCAAGCTGGCTGCGGCACGCGCCGAGGTGCGCCGGTATCAGACCCGGATGTTCGCCTTTGAGCGCACCCTGCTTGCCCTCAAGCACGATAATGCAGAGCTGGAAGCCGCCTGTGAGCAGGCGTGGGAGCAGCTGGAACAGGCCAATGCCCGGGCAGAAAAGGCCGAAGCCGCCTGCCGCAGAGCCGAGGCTGCTCTTGCCGCCATGCAGCAGACCGCCCCGGAAACACCTGCGCAGCCGGACACCGCCCCCGAGGCTGTGCCGCAGTGCGAGGCTGCACCGGAACAGCCTGCACCGGAAACGGAAGAAAGCCTCTGCGCCCCGGAACAGGCACTGCCCCCGGAGCCTGCACAGCCTGCATGGCAGCCGGAGACCCGGCTGGAACAGATGGCTGCGGAGCTGATGGGATGGTTTGATGCCATGATGCCCCAAGAATGAATCTTAAAAGGACTGTTGCGTTTTTTGCGCAGCAGTCCTTTTTCTTTCAGAGTGGAACGATTTAAAATGCGCTCCGCTTTGCTCTGCGCATCATCAGCGGAAATAAGGTTTATATTTCGCGGTTGCCGCGCTCTGCGGAGCGCGGCAACCGCATTTTCACAGAAAGGGCTGTAACGACAAACGGCTTGCTTTCGAACAACGTTTGCAAAGGGTACTGTAAAAATTGGATTGCATTTATACAACCGGGAATGAAAACGTTTGCAGAAAATACCGGAAAATGGCAGAAAATGCTGCGCTCAGTCTTGCATTTTGCTGTAAAATCCAGTAAAGTATAAATGAATGCAATAAAGCGGATGCCAGGGAAAACCTATTACATCCAGTCAGTGCGGACGGTGTGCCCGGAACAAAGCCGGGGCAGAAGGATGCACCGCAAAAGGAGAAACATGGCCATGAACGAGAAACCGAAGATCCTGATCGCGGATGATTCCGAGATCAACCGTGCCCTGCTCAAGGAGATACTGGGCGATGGCTATGACTATCTGGAGGCGGAGGATGGCGCAGCGGCAGTGGAACTGATGCGGCAGCGCACGGATATCTCCCTGCTGCTGCTGGACCTGATGATGCCGGGCATGGATGGCTTTGACGTGCTGCGAGTGATGAAGTATCATGCATGGCTGGACGAGATCCCGGTCATCGTCATCTCGGCGGCAGAGGATACCGCCAACATTGAGCGTGCCTATGATCTGGGTGTGGCAGACTATATCCGCCGCCCCTTCGAGCGGATTATGATCCTGCGCCGGGTGAAGAATATCCTCATGCTGTACGCCAAGCAAAAGCGGCTCACCCGCCTTGTTACCGATCAGGTGTACGAAAAAGAGCACAACAGCGTGCTGATGATCAGCATCCTGAGCCATGTGGTGGAGTTCCGCAACAGCGAAAGCGGGCTGCATGTCCTGCACATCCGCACCCTGACCGACCTGCTTTTGCACCGGTTGGTGCAAAAGACCGACAGTTATCAGCTGGACGAAAGCGATATCGCCCTCATCAGCACCGCTTCGGCGCTGCATGATATCGGCAAGATCGTCATCCCGGAGGAAATCCTGAACAAGCCCGGCCGCCTGACTGCCGAGGAGTTTGCCGTTATCAAGAACCATACCGTGGCGGGCGCACAGATGTTGCAGGATCTGGGACAGGCGATTGCGCGGGACGAGCCGCTTTTGCAGGTGGCGCACGCCATCTGCCGCTGGCACCACGAGCGCTGGGACGGCAATGGCTACCCTGACCGGCTGAAAGAAGATGAGATCCCCATTGCGGCGCAGGTGGTGGCACTGGCGGACGTGTACGACGCCCTGACCAGCGAGCGCTGCTATAAGCACGCCTACGACCACGACACCGCGCTGCGCATGATCCTGAACGGCGAGTGCGGCGCGTTCAACCCGCTGCTGCTGGACTGCCTGCGAGAGTCCTCGGAGCAGCTGCGCACCGAGCTGACCCGCTCGGAGTGGGACAGGGGCTTCCGGCAGGAGACCCACCGCCTTTCCGAGGAGATTTTGCACCGGGAGGCGCTGCCCCGGGAGAACCACTCCCAGCTGCTGCTGGAGCAGGAAAAGGAGCGCACGGATTTCTACGCCGCCCAGTGCGGTGGCATCCGGTTCGACTACGACCTGCTGGCAGGCAACGTGACCGTGTATGACTACCATGCCGAGCCTTTGCAGCAAAAAACGGTGACCGATTTTGCGCAGGGCAAGGGGCTCAGCTTTTTGAACGAACAGGATCGGCGCAAGCTTTCCAAGGCCATCAGCCGCGCCACGCCGGAAGCGCCGGACGTGGTGCTGCCGGTAATGGTGCAGCGAGATGGGAAGCCGCACCTGCACCGGATGGCGCTGCATACCATCTGGAGCGGTGCCGGGGTGCGCCGCTGCGTGAACGTGCTGGGGCAGCTGACCGATGAACAGCACCGCGTGGAGCATCAGGCAGAGCTGCTGACCGCCATCGACCCGGAGGAAGATCCCGCCCGGTTCCTACGGCGGCTGCAGGGCATCTTTGATGTGGTGCGTCTGGTAGACCCGGAGCACCGCAAGGTGCTTGCACTGGACAGTGACGGCATCCTGACCGAAAAGCCCGGCAATTGCCACATGGTATGGAACAAGGATACCCGGTGCGAAAACTGCATCTCCGCCAAAGCCTACGCCCGCAAGACCATCCTGAATAAGATCGAATTCAAGGACGAGGAAGCCTATTTTGTCATTTCCAAGTATATCGAGGTAGGCGGCAGGGGTTGTATGCTGGAAATGGTCACCCGGCTGACGGATGGCCGCTGGCTGGATATGGGCGGCCACCGGCTGCTGCTGGACCGCTGCAACGGCATGGAGCGCAGCGCCTTCGTAGACCCCCTGACCGGAGCCTACACCCGCCGCTATTTTGATAAGTTCCTTGCCGGGGGCGAGATGCACGGCGGTGTGGCGATGATCGATGTGAACCAGTTCAAGTCGGTCAACGACAGCTTTGGACATCTGGTGGGAGACGAAGCATTGCAGACCGTGGCCGCAGCCATGCAGAGCTGTCTGCGTCAGACTGATATCCTGATCCGCTATGGCGGCGATGAATTTCTGCTGCTGATGCCCCAGAACTGCCCTGACGGCGTAGAAAGCGTCATCCGACGAGTGCAGAACGCTGTGCAGGCGGCACGGGTGCCCAGCCACCCGGAGCTCCGGCTTTCGGTAAGCATTGGCGGCGTGTGCAATGTGCAGCCCTTGACCGAGGCTATCCGGCAGGCCGATGCCCGGATGTATTGCAATAAAGAAAACGGTGAGCCGGTGTTATAGCCGCAGCTGACAACAAAAAAGAGACAGGCGACCCTTTCCGAGAAGCCTGTCTCATCTTTTTATCAAAGGAATCTTTTATTTCCGCTGCCGGGCGGCGATCTGTGCGGCAGTGGGCGGGATATCGCCCTGCGCGGCCTTTTCCAGCTGGCTCAGGCGGCGGTCCAGATCGGTGAGCCGCTGCGAGACGATGTCCGGCAGATCCTGCTGGTCCAGATCGTCGGCGGGGTTCACCGCCTTGTTGTTGATACGCACTACCTCGGCGGGTACGCCCACGGCGGTGCAGTTGGCGGGCAGGTTGCGCAGCACCACGCTGCCTGCGCCGATGCGGGCGTTATCTCCGATAAACACCGGGCCCAGCACCTTGGTGCCTGCGCCGATAAGCACATTGTTGCCCAAGGTGGGGTGGCGTTTGCCGGTATCCTTGCCGGTACCGCCCAGCGTTACTCCGTGGTAGATGGTGCAGTTATCCCCGATCTCGCAGGTCTCGCCGAACACGATGCCCATGCCGTGGTCGATAAACAGACACTTGCCGATGGTGGCACCCGGGTGAATCTCGATGCCGGTGCGGTGGCGGCCATGCTGGCTGACCCATCGTGCCAGAAAAAAGTGCTTGTGCTGGTACAGCCAGTGCGCAATGCGGTGATACACCAGAATGTGGAATCCTGGGTACAGCAGCATTACCTCCAGCACGCTGCGTGCGGCGGGGTCCTTGCGCTGGATGTTCCGCGCGTCCTCAAGTAAACCCATGCGGAAAACCTCTCTTTCCCATAAACACCCGCCCACGCGGCGGGGCTCTCCCTTTTACCGTATTATAATAGCACAGCAGGAGACGAAAGTACAGTGCTGTACTAGGGATTGTGGAACAAAATGGCAGTTATTTTGCCGCGTGACTCGGGTTTTGGGTAGAGTATCCAAAATTCGGCGAGAGATGCCAGAAACCTTTTAACACCTGTTTTTGCGTACAGCCATTGACATATTTTGCGGTTCTATGATAAAATAATACGAATGAAAACGCAACCATCAAGAAAAGGAGAAACACCATGCTGTGCAGCGCCCAGAACCCGAAACTGAACAAGCAGTTCGCGTCCGGTTTTGCCGTGGCTTCGTTGTTTCCTTTTTTTGCGCAATGAGCTTTTCCCTTTGCGGGGAAAAGTTTTTTTTTGTCCGTTTTCGGGCACCTGACACACAAAAATATCATTACAGGAGGGAACCGCGATGCTGCTGACAAACGCTGTGAACACCGAGGGACGGCCGCTGGAGATCTATGTAAAGGATGGCAAAATCGCTGCCGTAGGGCAGGATCTTTCCGCCCTTGCCGCCGAGAACGAGACGGTGGTGGATGCCGGTGGGCTGACTGTGCTGCCCGCATTTGTGGATCTGCACTGCCACTGGCGCACCCCGGGCTTTGAGTACAAGGAGGACATCGAGACCGGTAGCCGCGCCGCTGCCGCCGGCGGCTACACCTTTGTAAACCTGATGCCCAACACCAAACCCGTCTGCTCCTCTGCCGCACAGGCCATGATGGTGGAGCAGAAGGCTGCCGAGGTGGGGCTGTGCGATGCAAACCAGACCGTCTCCATCACCGAGAACTTTGACGGCGTGAGCATCGACCACCTCAAGACCCTGCCCGCCAGCGTGAAGTTCATCACCGAGGATGGCCACGGCGTGCAGGATAACGCCACCATGGCACGGGCTTTTGCCATCTGCACCCAGAAGGACATCACGGTCATGAGCCACGCCGAGGATATGGAGATCAGTCCGTGGGATTACCGTCTGGCCGAGGATATCGAGACGGTGCGCAACTGCTGGCTGAGCGAGTACTACCAGACCCGGCTGCACATGTGCCATGTGTCCACCCGGGGCGCGCTGGACGCCATCCGCATGGCAAAGCTGCGGGGTGCACCCGTCACCTGTGAGGTGACCCCCCACCACCTGTGGTTCAACAACGACACCTGCGACTACCGGGTCAACCCGCCCATCCGCACCGCCGACGACGTGGAGGCGCTGGTGGAGGGCATCCGTACCGGCATCGTGGACGCCATTGCCACCGACCATGCACCTCACTCTGAGGAAGATAAGCTGAAGGGCATGGCCGGTATGGTGGGCAGCGAGACCGCCTTCGGCGTGTGCTACACCAAGCTCTGCAAGCAGGAGGGTCTGCCGCTGGAGCTGCTGGTGCACCTGATGAGCACCCGCCCCGCCGAGATCTTGGGCCTTGCCAAGGGTCAGCTGGAGCCGGGCTTCGATGCCGACTTTGTGCTGGTGGATCTGGACACCCCCTACATGGTGGAAAAGGAAAAGCTGCACTCCAAGAGCCACAACACCCCCTTTGACGGCGCACAGCTTTACGGCAAGGTGTTTGCTACCATCAAGGCCGGTAAGATCACCTATCAGGCCGAGGAGTAAAAAGAACGAAACCCTCTCTGCAGTTCCCCGAGGGGGAGCTTCAGAGAGTACGGAAAGCAGTTCGCATATCACGAAAAGAAACAGTTGCCCTCAAGAGAAAAAGCTCCCCCTTCGGGGGAGCTGGCGCGCAAGCGCCTGAGAGGGTTCTACAATACGACTTACAGGAGGACACCCAAATGACGAACATGGACAAACTGTACGAAGCTGTGGAAGCCCGCGGCCCGGTGTGCGTGGGTCTGGACACCGATTTCAGCTACCTGCCTGCCGATTTTGTGGACAGCACCCTGACCAAGGGCGAGAACATCGTGCGCTTCAACAAAAAGCTCATTGATGCCACCAAGGCTGTGGCGAGCTGCTACAAGGTGCAGATCGCTTACTATGAGTCTCTGGGTCTGGAGGGCATGAAGGCCTACGCCGACACCCTGAAGGCTGTGCGCGAGGCCGGTGTGCCGGTGATCGCGGACATCAAGCGCGGCGATATCGCCAAGACCGCCGAGATGTACGCCATGGGTCACTTCACCGGCGATTTTGAGAGCGATTTCGTTACGCTGGCACCCTACATGGGTCTGGACTCCATCAGCCCCTACCTGCCCTACGCCGAAAAGCAGGGCAAGGGCATGTTCGTGCTGTGCCGCACCTCCAACGGCGGTGCCAAGGATTTTGAGTACGAAAAGCTGGCAGACGGCCGCCACGTCTACGATCTGGTGGGCGACAAGCTGAACGCTC
>ERZ773239.2062-NODE-2062-length-12672-cov-6.685979_pt1 | contig 12672 bp, 9 predicted proteins | sample MGYA00580521_ERZ773239 | MGnify/ENA primary metagenome ERZ773239 (study PRJEB29015, sample SAMEA2737801) | human gut metagenome | biome: human gut; feature: human-associated habitat; material: faeces | place: China | collected 2012 ... | reverse complement strand
AAATAAAAAAGAAAAAAGTTTTGGGGAAAATTTAATAAAATATTAATTAATTAAGTAAAGTTTTACAATAAATATAAAAATAACTTTTTTGTGAAAATATTGACAATAATTCCAAAATGATATAACATAATATTGAAATCAGTTTTAAAACAATAAAGTGTACAAGTTTTATGAAGTGCTGAAGAATAATTTGAAACTTATAATAAAATAAATTTACCCATAGCGACTCTTTTAAATTATAATTATCTATATTTTTATAGTAATTAAAATGAAATTTATTTTATGTAAAAGGTGTGAAGATATTCATATAGGGCTTAATTTGCAATTTTATGTAAAAATATTGAAGTATTTCATAAAACAGGGTGAATTCTTATTGGAATAATAAAATTTAAAATTAGCTTATACAAATTTAGTAATATAAATTGCAGAAATATGTGTATAGGGCATATAAAGGAGGAATGAACATGTTAGAAAATGAACAATGGGCTGGCTTTGAAGGCAGAATATGGAAAGAAGAAATAAATGTTAGAGATTTCATTCAAAAAAATTATAAACCATATGATGGTGATGAAAGTTTCTTAGCAGGTCCAACAGCTGCTACAGAAAAATTATGGGGTAAGTTACAAGAATTACAAAAGATAGAAAGAGCTAAAGGTGGAGTTCTTGATATGGAAACAGAAGTTGTTTCTGGACTTACAGCTTATGGTCCTGGATATATTGATGAATCTTTAAAGGGACTTGAAAAAGTAGTTGGTTTACAAACAGACAAGCCTCTTAAAAGAGCTTTTATGCCATATGGTGGAATTAAAATGGCTGAACAAGCTTGTGAAAACTATGGATATACACCAAATCCAGAATTACACAAAATATTTACAGAATATCATAAGACACATAACCAAGGTGTATTTGATGCTTACACACCAGAAATGAGAAAAGCTCGTAGCAGCCATATTATAACAGGACTTCCTGATACTTATGGACGTGGACGTATCGTAGGTGACTATAGAAGAGTTGCTCTTTATGGTATAGATTTCCTTATTGAAGAAAAATTAAAAGATTTAGCTAACTGTGGTGATGGAACTATGACTGATGATGTTATCCGTCTAAGAGAAGAAATCACAGAACAACGTAAAGCGCTTGAAGCTATGAAAAAAATGGCTGAAAGTTACGGATATGATATTTCAAAACCAGCAAAGGATGCTAGAGAAGCAGTTCAATGGTTATATTTTGGATATCTTGCAGCAATAAAAACTCAAAATGGGGCAGCTATGTCAATTGGACGTGTATCTACTTTCCTTGACATCTATATTCAAAGAGATATTGATAATGGAGTTCTTACTGAAGAAGAAGCTCAAGAATTAATTGACCATTTAACAATGAAATGCAGAATGGTTAAGTTTGCAAGAATAACTTCTTATAATGAATTATTCTCAGGAGATCCATCATGGGTTACTATAGTATTAGGTGGTATAGGTATGGATGGTCGTCATATGGTAACTAAGAATGACTATCGTTTCCTTCATACATTAGAAAATATGGGACCTTCACCAGAACCAAACCTTACTGTACTTTATTCTTCTGCACTTCCTGAAAACTTTAAGAAGTATGCAGCAAAGATTTCAGTAAATACAAGTTCTATACAATATGAAAATGATGATGCTATGAAACCAGAATGGGGAGATGATTATTCAATTTGTTGTTGTGTATCTGCAACTCAAACTGGTAAGGAAATGCAATTCTTTGGAGCTAGAGCTAATCTTGCTAAATGTTTACTTTATGCAATTAATGGTGGTATTGATGAAAAGTCAGGAAAGCAAGTAGGGCCTGAATATAGAGGAATTACATCAGAATATCTTGATTATGATGAAGTAATTGAAAAATATGAAAAAATGAGTGACTGGTTAGCTGGACTTTATGTAAATGTATTAAATCTTATTCAATACATGCACGATAAATATTATTATGAAGCAGCAGAAATGGCTCTTATTGATACAGATGTAAGACGTACATTTGCAACAGGAATTGCTGGTTTTTCACATGTAATAGACTCACTTTCTGCAATTAAATATGCAAAGGTTAGAACAGTTCGTAATGAAGCTGGAATAGTTACAGATTATGAAATTGAAGGAGACTTCCCAAGATACGGTAATGATGATGATAGAGCTGATGAAATTGGTATGTATGTTCTTAAGTCATTCCTTGACAAGATTAAGAAGAGACACACTTATAGAAATTCTGAACCTACTACATCACTTCTTACCATTACATCAAATGTAGTATATGGTAAATATACAGGTAATATGCCAGATGGACGTAGAGCTTGGACTCCACTTTCACCAGGAGCTAGCCCATCTTATGGATCAGAAAAGAATGGATTACTTGCTTCATTAAATTCTGTAGCTAAGCTTCCTTATGAATGGGCTTTAGATGGAATTTCAAATACACAAACAATAAACCCAACAGCATTAGGTCATGATGAAACAGAACAAGTTGATAAACTTGTACAAGTGTTAGATGGTTACTTTGATCAAGGTCCACATCACTTAAATGTTAATATATTTGGTATCGAAAAATTAAAAGATGCTATGGAACATCCTGAAAAAGAAGAATATGCTAACTTTACTATCCGTGTATCAGGTTATGCAGTTAAGTTTATAGATTTAACAAGAGAACAACAACTTGATGTTATCTCTAGAACATGCCATGAAAGAATGTAATTTAGATAAAAACACAGCAAGAGTTCATTCAATAGAGAGCTTTGGATCTGTCGATGGACCAGGAATCAGATTTGTTATTTTTTTAAAGGGCTGCCGTATGAGATGTCAGTTCTGTCATAATCCAGATACCTGGGATATGAAAGACGGAGAGATAAAAACTGCAGATGAGCTTTTATCTCAAGCTCTTAAATATAAGACCTATTGGAAGAAGAAAGGTGGCATCACTGTAAGTGGTGGTGAGCCACTTCTTCAAATAGATTTTTTAATTGAATTCTTTAAAAAGGCTAAAGCAAAAGGTGTTCATGTAACCCTTGATACATCAGGAAATCCTTTTACAAGAGAAGAACCTTTTTTTAGTAAGTTTAATGAGCTTATGAAAGTAACAGATCTTGTAATCTTAGATATTAAACAAATGGATGATAATAAGCATAAAATACTTACAGGATGGAGCAATTCAAATATTCTTGATATGGCAAGATATTTATCAGAAATTAATAAGCCAGTATGGATTCGTCATGTGCTTGTGCCAGGTGGAAGTGACAATGATGAACAGTTAAAGAAATTAAATGATTTTATAAAAACTTTAAATAATGTAGATCGTGTTGAAGTGCTACCATATCATACTCTTGGAACTTTTAAATGGGAAGAACTTGGTATTGAATATCCTTTAAAAGATATTTTACCACCTACTAAGGAGAGAGTAGAAAATGCTAAAGATATTCTTAATACAAGTGAATATACAAAGTATTTAACACGATAATTTATTGAATGGTATAAAGTTATTAAAAAATAAATACAATGTTAAAACTTTAGAATTTAAGGTTTTAACATTGTATTTTCATATTAAAACAAAAAAACTAGTGAATAAATTGCATAATAAAATATGGCCTAATCAAGGATATTTTTTGCAAACACTAGTTTTTATTATGTTTATATATTATTTATTTTCCCAGTTGAATACATAAGGTACATTTCTATAAAAACCTTCATAATCTAATCCGTAACCAACCACAAATAAATCATCTATTTCAAAACAATAATAATCAGGTTTTAAATCAACTTTTCTTCTAGATGGTTTATCAAGTAAAACGCAAGTTTTAACAGATTTAGCACCTAATTTCTTAACGTGATCTATAACAAATTGCATTGTATAACCAGTATCGATAATATCATCAACAATTATAACATCAAGTCCTTCTATGTTATCAGGGATATCATTAACAATTGTTACAGTCCCAGAACTTACTTCACTATGGCCATAGCTTGAAGTTGTCATAAATCCAACTTTAGCCTTTAAATCTAATGCTTTAAAAATATCTGCTCCAAAAACAAAGCTTCCTCTTAATAAAGGTAGTACATAAACCTCCTTACCTTCATAATCTTTAGTAATTTGTTGACCAAGTTCTTTAACTCTAGTTTGAATTTGTTCTTGAGAGAAAAGAATATTACGCTTTTTATCTTCCATGTTAAAACCCTCCATTAAAATTATAAGTTATGTATATTATTATATGAAAAAAATAATCTATTAATCATTTAGAAAAAAGAAAATAAAAAATCTTTTAACTAATGTTTAAATATTAACAAGTTTTTATTTTTTTTGCAACTAAAAAATTGATAATTAATACATGATATCTAGGTTTACATTTAATTTATAATAAGATAAAATATAGTGAAATATTGAATTGTATAAAATTTCCCTATAATTATATGTTTATAATTATAGGGAAATATAAAAAATAACCTAATGAATATAATTTAAAGAATGATTAATTTGAGGTGAAAATATGATATATGGAAATATAGATGGTGTTAAAAAATCTGCTATAGAAGAATTAGATAGATTATATAAGGTAAAATGTCCTAAAGATGAAGTGTGCTCAATAGAAATAATAGAAGTTATTTCTAGAGTATCATCATTTATTGAAAGAGAAGTAAGTGTTGCAATTGACAGAAGAGGAAATATAAAATCAATTGCTATTGGTGATTCAACATCTGTTGAAATAGAAACATTAGATATTCGTGAAAAAAAATTAGCTGGGGTAAGGATTATTCATACTCATCCAAATGGAATGAGCAACTTATCTGCCTTAGATATTAGTGCATTAATAAAGTTAAAGCTTGATGCTATAGTAGCAATTGGAATTTATGAAGGAAAGATATTAGATTGCTCTTTAGGAATGCTTACAGTTAATGATGATAAACTTGATTATGAGGAAAAAGGAAATATTCCACTTGAAGAAATTACCAAGATTCATATTTTAAATAAAATAAATTATATTGATTCTTTAGTAAAGGAAAAAGATATTATTGAAGATGATGAAGAAAAGGCAATATTAGTTGGTTCTGATACAAGGGAAAGTTTAGAAGAACTTAAGGAATTAACAAAAGCTTGTGATATTCCAGTGCTTGAAAGTGTTTATCAAAGTAGAAATAAAATAGATGCAGCTTTTTATATAGGTAGAGGTAAAGTATTAGAAATTGCTCAATTAAGACAAAAGTTAAGAGCTAATGTAGTTATATTTGATGATGAATTGTCAGGTTCACAAGTTAGAAATTTAGAAGCTGCAATTGGAGCAAAAGTAATTGATAGAACAACACTTATTCTTGAGATATTTGCAAGAAGAGCTAAAAGTAGAGAAGCTAAAATACAAGTTGAACTTGCTCAATTAAAATATAGAATGAGCAGACTTCAAGGTTTAGGTACTATAATGTCAAGAACTGGTGGAGGTATTGGTACTAAAGGGCCAGGGGAAAAGAAGCTAGAAACTGATAGAAGACATATAAAAGAACAAATTTATGATTTAAATGATGAATTAAAGAAAATTAAAAAGATAAGAGAAACTCAAAGAGAAAAGAGAAATAAGGAAAGTATTCCTAAGGTATCATTAGTTGGGTATACTAATGCAGGAAAATCTACTTTAAGAAATGCTCTTTGTGATGTGGCAGCTCAAAAAGAAGTTGTTGGAAAAGAAAAGGTATTTGAAGCAGATATGCTATTTGCAACATTAGATATAACAACAAGAGCAATAGTTCTTAAAAATAAAGGAGTAATAACATTAACAGATACAGTTGGATTTGTTAGAAAACTTCCTCATGATTTAGTTGAAGCATTTAAATCAACTTTAGAAGAAGTTATTTATTCTGATCTTTTATGTCATGTTGTTGATACATCAAGTGATACAGCAATAGAACAAATTAAAGCTGTTGAAGAAGTTTTAGGTGAATTAGGTGCTAGTGATAAAAAAACTATTCTTGTTTTAAATAAAATTGATAAGGCAACTGGAGAACAACTTGAAAATGTAAAGAAAGCAACTTCTGAATATGAAACTATAGAAATTTCAGCAAGAGAAGGTATTAATTTAGAAGAGCTATTAGGTATTATAGAAGAAAATCTTCCATATAAAATGAAAAAATGTGAATATTTAATACCTTATGATAGAAGTGATATGAGTTCATTCCTACATAGAAATGGAAGAGTATTAGAAGAAGATTATAGAGAAAATGGTACTTTTATGTTTGTTGAAGTTGATGAAGAAAGTTATAATAAATCAAAAGATTATATCATAAATATAATAATGTAATAAGTTAATAAGAGGTTACTTAAGATTAAAAATAATTAAATTTTAAGTAATCTCTTTTTAACATAGATCCTAATATTGTTTATTAAAAGATATAAATTATTTTAAAACACTAATTTTTGCAAATATTTACATAAGTGTTTATTTAAAAGGTTTATATTTAACAATATTAGGATTATTTTTATATTAATAAAAAATACTAAATATGGTAAAATATAAATAAGGGTATTAAGTATTAAAAAATGAATAAATAATAAAAGGTGATATTTTGTAATAATATATATTGTAAAAATAATAAATTTGGAGGAAAGGCTAATGAGAATAAGTTTTAAAAAGGTAATTCTTTTTGCTATTGGATTTTTATTTATGATAAATTATTCTTTTAATGCATTTGCAGATATATTAGATAGTGCATCAAATAAATTTTTTAGTAGCAATAATATTAATGAAACATTAGATGCTCAATCAGATGTATATGCAGTTGGGAATAATTTGAGGTTTAATGGAATTGTTAAGGCTGATTTACTTGTTGCAGGAAATAATATTGATATTCAAACTGAATCTATAGGAGGAAGTATTAGAGCAGCAGGAGCTACAATAACAATTGATTCAAATGTTGAAAGAAATATAACTGTAGCAGGAGCAAGTGTTGATATAAAAAGTGGAACTAAAGCAAAGGGAATATATATATCAAGTGGAGATGTAAATTTTGAAGGTGAAGCAGAAGATTTAATGATTAATGGAAATGTAGTTACTATTAATGGTATAGTTACAAACAATGTTAAAGTAAATTGTACTAAGCTTATAATAGGAGAAAAAGCTAAAGTTATTGGGAATTTTAAGGTTAAATCAGAAGAAGATATGGAAGTATTAGGAGATTTTAATACTAATAATATTACTTTTGAAAAAATAAATTATGATAAAAATGAAACAAGATTGTTAGGAAAAATTAATATTTTAGGGAAATTTGCACGTATTATAACTGCAATAATCTTAGCAGTTTTAATAACTTTACTTTGCAATAAATATAATAATAAAGCAGTTGAAAGATTTGAATATAGACCTTGGATGCCTTTTATAATAGGATTTGCAACATTAGTGATTTTACCTATGGCAGCAATATTATTATGTATAACTATAGTAGGAATTCCAATTTCAATAATAAGTTTTATTATTTATGGATTATTAATTTATTTAGCACCGATATTTACAAGTGTAATACTTGGAAAAGTTGTACTTAAAAATATGAACCCTTATCTTTCTGCAATTATATTTACTTTAATTGTTAAGATGTTATTGTTTACACCATATATTGGAGGAGTTATAATATTTGCTTGTATTTTATTATCATTAGGCATATTTATACAAAATATATTTGATAAAATGACTGAAGGGTAAATTTAAAAATAAGAAGAAGATGTATCTATTCAAGGTACTTCTTCTTCTTTTATATTAAAAAATTTTACTATAAAGACATTAAAATTATTCTTTACTATAAAGCACTTATTTGACCAAAATTATTAAATTTTTTATAATAATTGTATGAGTACGATTAATGTATGATAATTGGGGAGAATGATATGGAGAAATATAATATAAAATTTAATGACTATGAACCTAAATATGTTCAAATAGCAGAAAATATAAAAAAGCTAATTAATTCAAGGGTTATTAAAGATGGAGATAAATTACCTCCAATTAGAGAGCTTTCAAAATCATTAAAAGTTAATAATGTTACTATTGTAAATTGTTATAATAAGCTTGTAGCAGAAGGATATGCATATCAAAAGATGGGGTCAGGAACCTTTGCAAAGAAAAGGGAAATAGTTGATTATTTTAAAAAAGAATATTCAAAAGAAATAAAGCTTATAAAAAATAATTGTGAGAGTAACATAATAGATTTTACAGGAGAAAGTTCCAAGATAGTTGATTTTCCAATAGATGAATTTAAAAAAGTAATTAATGAGGTTTTAGATAGGGATGGAGCAGAAGCTTTAATTAAGCAGGAAGCCTTTGGATATTATAATTTAAGAAGTACTATAAATAAAGTATTTTGGGAAAATTCATTAAATATTGAAGACTTATTAATAGTGTCTGGGGCACAACAAGGAATTGATATTGCATCTAAGGCTATATTAAACATTAATGATAATGTTATTGTTGAAAAGCCAACTTATGCTGGGGCATTATCAGTATTTAAGTTTAGAAGAGCTAATGTTTTTGAAATTCCAATTGATGAAGATGGAATTAACATTAAAAAATTTGAAGAAATTCTTAAGAAAAATAAAATTAAGTGCTTTTATACTATGAGTTATTTTCAAAATCCAACTGGAATTAGCTATAGTAGAGAAAAAAAGATTAAAATATTAGAATTAGCTAATAAATATGACTTTTACATAATAGAAGATGATTATTTATCAGAGTTAATATTTGATGAAAATATAAAACATGAGCCATTTAGAGTATTGGATAATAATGATAGAGTTATTTATATAAAAAGTTTTTCAAAAATATTTTTACCAGGAATAAGGCTTGGTTATATTATATGTCCTAAAAAATTTAGAGAAAGTATTCAAAATTCAAAGGTAAACACAGATATTGCAACTTCTACATTGATGCAAAGAGCATTAGAAATGTATATTAAGGAAGGATATTGGATTAAATACATAGATAATTTAAAAAGTGGATATATAAAAAGATATGAGCTTATGAAAAAGTTAATTAAAGAAAATTTAAGTGAATATGTAACCTTTATGGATCCAAAAGGTGGATTAAGTTTTTATTTAAATATAAAAGATAAAGAAATAAAATCAAAAAAATTATTTTATAAATTAAAAGTAAAAGGTGTTTATATTACTCCAGGAGCGATATTTTATAGAGAGTTGAACTTAGGAGAAAGTTACTTTAAAATAGGATTTTCACAAGTTACTGAAGATGAAATATCAAGGGGGATTAACATTATAAGGGAGGGATTTAAGCAGTGGCATATATAACAATTAGAGAATATGGTGAAGATAGTTTTATTGAAAAAAAATCTGAATTTATAGGATATGCTAAAAGAGTTGAAAATGAAGAAGAAGCAAAGGCTTTTGTAGCAGAAATAAAATCTAAACATAAACAAGCAAGACATAATTGTTGGGCATATATCATAGGTGAAAATATGGGGATTCAAAGATATAGTGATGATGGTGAACCACAAGGAACAGCAGGTATTCCTATATTAGAAGTTATGAAAAAGGCAGATATAACAGATTGTGCAGTAGTTGTAACAAGATATTTTGGCGGAATTTTACTTGGCACAGGAGGACTTACAAGAGCATATACAAAAGGTGCTTCTATAGCTTTAAAGGCAGGAGGCGTAGTTGAAAAAGTTGAGGGAGTTAATATATCATTACATTTAGATTATGATATGATAGGAAAAGTTCAGTATTTTTGTGGTCAAAATAATTGGCATATTGAAGATACTGAATATACAGATAAAGTTATAGTTCATATACTAGCAGAAGTTACAGTTGCAGATGAAATTGAAAAAGAAGCAATTGAAGCAAGTAATGGAAAAATAACTGTTGAAAAAAGTGAAGAAGGTATTTATTTTAAAGAAGATAATAGATTATATAAAATTTTATAGTTTCTAAACTGGTACAAAAATTGTTAAATAAAGTACCTTATGATATAATAAAAAGGATTTTTATAATATTTTTGAATTTAGGAGGATGAAATAATGTCAGGACATTCAAAATGGCATAATATACAAAATAAAAAAGGAAAAGCAGATGCTAAAAGAGGGAAAATCTTTACTAAAATAGGTAGAGAGCTAATGATAGCTGTTAAAAATGGAGGGCCAGATCCTGATAACAACCCTAAATTAAGAGATGCAATAGCAAAAGCAAAAGCAGCTAATATGCCAAATGATACAGTTCAAAGATCAATAAAGAAGGCTTCAGGGGAAATAGATTCAGTTAACTATGAAAGAATAGTATATGAAGGATATGGGCCATCAGGAGTAGCTGTTATTGTTGACACTTTAACTGATAATAAGAATAGATCAGCAGGGAATGTAAGAAGTGCTTTCACTAAAGGTGGCGGAAATATGGGAACTACAGGTTGTGTAGGATTCATGTTCCAAGAAAAAGGTGAAATTGTTATAGAAAAGGGAGAGCTTGATGAAGAAGAATTAATGATGATGGCATTAGATGCTGGTGCAGAAGATTTCAATAGTGATGAAGAAGAAGTATTTATAATTACAACTTCACCAGAAGATTTTGGAACAGTTAGAGAAGCTTTAGAAGCTGAAGGATTAGAATTCTTAGAAGCAGGCGTTAAAATGATTCCAGATACATATACTGAAATTGATGAAGAAGCAGCTAAGAAGTTCCAAAAGATGTTAGACTTACTTGAAGATGATGATGACGTTCAAGAAGTTTACCACAATGCTGAGTTCCCAGAAGGATGGGATGAATAATCTGTGTAATACTTGATTTTTCAAGGGTTATAGATAGTGTTTAAAAGTCTATATTTTAATTAATTTAATAAAAAATAGCTTTGACTATGGTAAACGAAATATTTTCCATAATCAATAGTTAAGGTATATGTAATACCTCCTTATTTAGATATGTTTATCTAGTAAGGAGGTGTTTTTATTGTTTTTACAAGATGTTATTAAGGAGTTTATTTTTGAGATAAAACTTAGAAATTACTCAGAAAGAACCATTAAAGGATATAAAAATAATATATTAAAATTCGCTAGATATATGAAAAATGAGTTTGAAATAGTTGAAATAGAAGAGATTAGTCATGTGCATATAAAAAGTTATCTAAATTTTCTTAAAGGAAACGGATTAACAGAAGTATATATTAATACAATTTTAAAGAATTTAAGGAGTTTTTATAAATACTGTTTCACAGAAGGATATTGTTTGAATGTAGCCCTAAAGGTTGGATGGTTAAGAGAAAGAAAAACAATAATAAAAACATTTTCTGATGATGAAATTAGAAAAATGATGGATGTTTATAATTATAGTTCATATATACATGCGAGAAATAAATGTATAATGGCTATTTTAATTGATACTGGAATAAGAAATTTTGAACTTTGCCAATTAAAGATAACTGATATTAGAGAAACAGTTATATATATAATGGGAAAAGGTAAGAAGGAAAGGGTTGTACCAATATCACCATATTTAAAGAAAATAATGATAAAGTATGAAAGAATAAGAGAGGGGTATTTGAAAAATAATATCCTTCATTACGATAATTACTTTTTAAGTTATAGGAATAAACCACTAACGACAGAAGCAGTAGAAAGAATTGTACGGTTATGTGGAGAAAAAGCTAATGTAAATAAAAATATAAGATGTAGTCCTCATACTTGTAAACATTATTTTGCACAGGCTCAATTAAGAAATGGATTGGATGTATATAGCTTAAGTAGATTATTAGGTCATGAAAATGTAACTATAACTAAGAGATATTTACAAGGATTAAAGGATAAGGAGGTATTAGAACTAGGAATGAAGTCTAGTCCATTAATGAATTTAAAAAAATAAAAAGAGAGATACGCCAATATCCCTCTTCTAACAATTTAATATTGTTAAATTAACTTTGTATATCTCACTTGGAGATACCAAACCCGATAAAATAATGGTATCAAAAAAATAGAGAATATTCAAGGGTTAGTTTCTTATACCCTAAAATTGGTATAGGTCAGTAGTTAGTGCACTAAAGCTACTATAAATAAGTTTAGTAGGTGAGCTGAGCCAAAGCATAAAATCAGCTATAGCATTAATCATAAGGGAGTTACTTCTATTGGAACTTATGTAGGGTATTAATGATATGTAAGGTGGGCAACAACCAATAACCTTTAAATAATAGTTGTGGTGGTAGCTTGGCATTCTAATGAGTGGGTAGGCATTAACATATGATAAAACATATAGGACGAGCTTTATATGGAGAAAGTTAATGTACAGAAATGTAGTAATAATAGAAGTATTAAGTGATTTTCTCAATGGTTATACTAAATGATTAATATTAACTTACTTATGTTCACATTTTAAAATTGTGAATTATAGGTAAGCTAATTATATAGTTCAATAACTCATGGATTCCTAAATGATAGATTAATGTTAAAGTACTTACTTAAATAGATAAAATAATATAAAATATTATTTTAAAGATAATAAATAAAGAAAAAGTTGATATGTTATATATGGAAGGGGAGCGAAGAGTGGAGGAAAGTAAATATTATAAATTTGAAGTTGTGAAAGATAAATTACCTAAACGAGGTAATAAAATTGATTGGATGAATGTTAAAGATATATACTGTAAATGATAATATAACAATGAACAGAAAATGGAAAATAAAAATGTACAAAAAT
>ERZ773239.2057-NODE-2057-length-12682-cov-2.781183_pt1 | contig 12682 bp, 8 predicted proteins | sample MGYA00580521_ERZ773239 | MGnify/ENA primary metagenome ERZ773239 (study PRJEB29015, sample SAMEA2737801) | human gut metagenome | biome: human gut; feature: human-associated habitat; material: faeces | place: China | collected 2012 ... | reverse complement strand
GATGAAATTTTCTGCTATCCACATGGCAGGATTGACTGCATAGCACACTGCCTTTCCCATCATATAAGTAGCATAACTGCTTCTTGAACCGTCCGACATATACATCATGGATTCAAAAACTTTTCCTATCGCATATGATAAAAACACAACAACCGCTATAGTCACTATGGTTGATATGGCCGCCGACACAGAAGTTCTCTTCACGCAGGAGTAAAATATTCCGATACTACCAACGTATATATCTATAAAGAGAACCATTCCAAGATATTTGAACAGTTCGTCCCAGCCCATTCCTCCAACTATGAATGCAACCGCCATAAACGGAAGAGTTGCTATGACATACATTGCCGTGGTGGCAACTGCCGACAGGAGCTTTCCTGCAACTATCGATATAGGTCTTATCGGAGTCGTCAGCATGATCTCAAGCGTCTGTCTCTCCCTCTCACCGGATATCGAGGTGGATGTGATTATCGGAACTATGAGTCCTATTATGCACAGCTCACACACCGCAAGCACAGGAAACATCTGTGCAATATTTGAATAATATACCTGATATGCCGAGCCTCTGCTCGTCATGAAGAGCATTCCGACAACCAGCGCAAACAGGCAGTTGATGACTGTTATCGTCACGACCATTCTGGCACTTCTCGCATTTACCAGAATATCCTTCTTCAATATGGGATTAATAATTGTTCTTCGCGCCACGATTCTCACCTCCCGTAATCTTAAGGAACAGGGATTCCAGATCTTCCTTCTCCCTGAAAAACTGATGAACGTGCACACCGTTGTCCACAAGACTTCTGAGAAGCTCGGCGTCAGACTCCCTCGTGCCTGAATAATAGACAAGAATTTCTCCATCTTGTATACTTATGCGATCCACATTGAATCTTTCCTTCACAATGACAGATATCCTGTTGGCTGAGGCCTCCGCATCAAGTCCCAACATATATCCCTTTATCCTTACAGGAGGCATGTTCTTATCACCATTTACAATCTCATCCACGCTTCCGCTGGCCACTATCTTTCCGTGGTCTATGACACCTATACTCATCTCTGAAAGCTCCGGCAGAATATGCGAGCTTATCACGATGGTCTTGCCCATCTCCTTCAGATCACGCAGTATATTCTTCATATCATGTCTTGACCTTGGATCCAGACCCGAACTCGGCTCATCGAGCACCAGAAGCTCGGGATCATGTATGAGCGCTCTTGCTACACAGAGTCTCTGCTTCATACCTCTTGAAAGGCTGTCGACGAACTCGTCCTTTTTATCCTGAAGGGCGACAAGCTCCAGATATTTATCTGCGACCTTCTCCACTTTCCGCTTGCTCATGCCGTACATGGAGCCATAAAAATCCATGTACTCCATGACCTTCAGATTGTCGTACACACCGAAAAAGTCAGGAACATATCCTATCTTCCGTTTCACATCCGCAGGTCTGCCAAGTGCGTCTACACCGTCTATGGTGACCTTTCCCGATGTGGCTTTAAGGAGTCCGCACATGATCCTCATGGTTGTCGTCTTACCGGCACCATTTGGTCCGACAAATCCGAATATCTCGCCCTTATCAATATGAAGATTCATATGATCGAGCGCAACAAACTTTCCATATCTCTTGGTGAGTTCTTCTATATCAACCATTACCGGACACCTCCCCTCGCACTGATATGTGGAAGGTAACTGTCCACATAATAGTCTCCCTGCTGAGGAGATATAAATCTCATAGCCAGGCATCCGTCCGACATATATTTGTCAAGTTCCTGCCCCTTTATGATCGTTTGTCCATCGGCAAATACCGCGTCATATTCGCCGGTCTCTCTGTTGAGCATCTGCACTACGACCTTGTTCTTGCCGCTTCCCGCCTGGGCCTTATCGTATATCAGTTCCGTTATATCATCATTCTTGCCAAATCTGATGTTAACGTCCACGGTTTCAGAATACATCAACAGATCGTCATCACCATAATCTGATCCGCCGATTCCATTCTCATCCCTGTCATAAATGCTGTAATAATAAACTCCATCCACATCCTCATATTTTAGGGTATCTATGTCGTATACCATATAGCTGCCATAATTTTCCGTATCGGCATCACTCATCATATCCGGATCCCGCTGTATGGTTCCCCACACAGCCACAACGCCGTCATCTGCAGCGAGTCTACTGTACTGGGCAAGCCGGAGCTGCATGTAATAATTTCTGGACCATTCCGCCGACGATTCATCATCTCCGAAATAATCCTCACCATACTTCTTCGTGTAATATGATCTCATTCCGTCAAGTATGGATCCGCCGTCAAATTTGTGGGTATTCTTCCTGCTTATCCGTATGGTATCTCCCGCTCTCAGGACATCAGCAACGTAATAATATCCCTCGGACATGACCACAAGATTCTCCACATCGTACGAGGTGTCATTTGTCAATGATCCCTCAAAGCCATCTGTATATAATGTCAAATTCTTCCGAATCCTTCCAATATCGTTGCTTCCAGCAAAGCTTGCATTAGCTGATATAGTGCCAAATGAACGATTGCTGTAATAATTCAGTGTAACGCCATCTTTTCCATCATTTTTTACCGCATTGAGATTGTCATAAAAGCTGGATTCCATGGAATCATCCATCTCGATGTTGGAATATTTGCTGTTGATGTCTATCTTGTATTGGCCTGATCTGCCGCCTATTATATATGAATATGCATCCTCCCGCTTGGTATCACCGCTTATATCCGCAGCCACAAATGTAAGTCCGATAGGCTTTGTAACTCTGTACTTGAGGCTTACCATATATATGGCACCTGTACCGATAATTGCACATACCGGGATAACTCCCCATATGAGCTCCTTCTTTTTGAGCCTGCTGAGGACGATGTACGCCACAGGACCACACACAATGATATATATGATCAGCACGAGCATAATGACAACAGGTGACGGGGTGCTTCTCTTGTTGGCTGCATTTGCCACATCATATCCATAATATGTGCCACCATAATACCAGCCTCCATTGATCCAGTTCTGTGTCATATCCGTAAAGCCTGCCTCCAGAGCAGCCTGCGCCTGGGCAGTCTTATCCTTCTCATCCGTCTGTGCAAGCGAATACGGGAGCACCACGATCCTGCCATATCCCATATTCAGATAGTACCCATCTGAGCCGTCCAGCTCATGTACCTTCTGTGTGTCATTCACAGCGGAGACAAAATCGCCGTCAAAGCTGCTGAGTTCATTTTCATCTGACGACTTGGCCAGTATCATAGCTCCACCACTGTACACCCATTGTTTTATGGCAGCACTCTGCTTCTCTGACAATCCCGACAGATCATAATCATCCACCAACATGTACTCTATAGCCTCCAGTCCCTCCTCGGACTCAGGAATGTCTGAGGGTGATAATGCAACAGTCTCTACCTTTGCATTATCATACACATTGTCCATGGAGACATCCTCTATATAAGACATGGCATCCTGTCTGTCACTCATCACGCTCACCGCAACTACCATGTCATTGCCCTCTATACTCAGTGAATCCCGCTCTGAGTACACCAGCTCTCCGTCACTGTCCTTGATCTCAACCTTTGCTATACCGGAGCCCATATTATCGACACAGAATTCCAGCTCTGTATTTTCTCCTGCCTTTAATTCCACATCTCTGGCATATGTCATATTCTTCGTGCCAAAGCCTTCGGAATAGCTCGTCTGTACAGACACATTTCCCGCAAAATCTGTGTCGCACACAATATCCAGCCTGATAACACTGCCTCTGTCATTTACCGCATATCCATTGAGTCCATACTTTAGCTGTATATCAAAATCAGGGTTATTTTCAATTATCCTCTGTTCAACCCGTCCATATGCACTATCTGTGTTCGTTTCCGCTATAGCTGGACAGATCATACCTCCAAGCAGCATAAGTGCAACCGCACCGCCACACGCAAGTTTCGCCGATCTGATCATAAGTCTTTCCTTCCAATTTGACTTTATTTTTTACACTAAACTTATAATAAATTCTGCCGGTAAATAACGCAACTTACACTTTCGTAAGGACACGTCAAAGCTCTTCCGGCATTCCCCGTCCGCGCAAAAAAAGCTCCCCGGATACATCAAATATCATGTATTCAGGGAGCTGCTCAACTCTTAACTGAAATATACTACCTCTTCATCAGGTGCACTTGTGAGTGTGACCTTCTCTGCTGTGAGAACAGGTCCTTCACCTTCAAAATCTGGGTAATACTCGTAGCCTATCTTGGCTGTGACATCAACCCACTGTCTGTCCACAAGATTCTTAGCACCCTGATAATAGCACTTGAATCCGACAAACTGGATATCCTCAACACAGCATGTCATGGCGAATCTTCCAGGAACAAATGCATTGCTGCCGTACTGCTTTGGTCTAAATACCATGGCCTTGAAGTGGATCTTCTTGCCGTCGTATCTCTCTTTCATGTCAGATGCATCCACATACCAGATACCGAAATCGTCATCCGGCAGTTCTATCACATCTGCGCTCACATCGTATGGCAGATCCTCAGGTTCATTTGTCTCAGGTGCAATGGAGCCATCTTTCATCTCAAAGATGATCTGTGCTCTTCTGTTCACCGCCTTGATGGATCTTCTCCACTCAGGGATCTTGGAATTCTCATCACATCTGTTGAAGATGACCATGTCCGCACTGTTGAACTGCTCAACCATGGTTGCCTTCATGTTCTGTGAGTACACATCGTATGTCTCCGCATTCACAAATGAGATAACCTGGACAACCGTCCATCCCTTTGGAACCCTTATCTCAAATATCTTATCGAGCTTCCACATACCATTGTACTCGATCATGACCTGTTCCGGATTGTATTTGTCCTGAAGGTCAAGGAGATGGTCTGTGGTGAGCTGATCTTCCTCTATGAACTCTGTATATATATTAGCCTTCTTCAGAGCCTCAAGATCATACTCCTCCTCTCCGTCCTCACAGACGAGAAGAAGTGTCTTGGCTCCACCTGTAAAGCCTCTGTCCATCAGGGTCTCCTTGGCAAATGTTGTCTTACCGCTCTCAAGGAATCCCATGAACACATATACAGGTATCTCTTTATTCTGACGTCCCATCATATTAACTCCTTATCATAGAACAACCTGCTTAAACCTCGAACAGTTCTGCAAGGTCGTCCTCCTTAAGCTTGCTTCCTATTACGCAAAGCTTACCAGTGATGTCAGCCTTGCCCTTTCTGACCTCAAACTCGCCTGGTACAAGATCAAAGTACAGCCACTCACCTGCATCGCTAGGTACGATACCCTTTGCTCTGAGGATAACACCGTACTTCTCTGTGTCAGCCAGAGTGTCAAGTATCTCTCTGAGTTTGTCCTCATTGTACTTGTGTGGTGTCTCCTTGCCCCAGCTTGTAAATACCTCATCTGCATGATGATGGTGGTGATCATGGTCATGGCAGCCACATGTACACTCATCGCCATGGTCGTGATCATGATGATGATCGTGGTCATCGTGGTCGTGGTGATGCTCGTGCTCGTCGTGATCGTGGTGATGCTCGTGCTCATCGTGGTCGTGATGATGCTCATGGTCGTGACAGCCACATGTGCACTCATCGCCGTGGTCGTGGTCATGATCATGTCCCTTCTTAGCCTCATCCATCATTGTCTCCTCAAGAGACTTGTAGTTCTGCATAGCCTCTCTGATGGCTGCTCCATCGATCTCATCCCATGGAGTTGTAATGATGGTTGCATGATCGTTCTTCTCTCTGATCATGGCTACAGCCTTCTCTATCTTGTCCTGTGTAGTAGTCTGTGTTCTGCTCAGGATGATAGTGTTAGCACTCTCGATCTGGTTGTTGAAGAACTCGCCAAAGTTCTTCATATAAATCTTAACCTTTGACACATCGGCAACTGTTGTGTAGCTGTCGAGCTCTACATCAAGATTTCCTGATACATCCTTTACTGCCTTGATAACGTCAGACAGCTTGCCAACTCCTGATGGCTCAATGATGATCCTGTCAGGTGTGTAATCTGTGATAACCTGCTTAAGTGCAGTACCGAAATCTCCGACCAGTGAACAACAGATACAACCTGAGTTCATCTCTGTGATCTGAACGCCGGCATCCTTCAGGAAACCGCCATCGATTCCTATCTCACCAAACTCGTTCTCTATGAGAACCAGCTTCTCGCCCTTAAATGCCTGCTCAATAAGTTTCTTGATCAACGTTGTCTTACCGGCCCCAAGGAAGCCTGAGATAATATCAATCTTTGTCATATCAATCACTCCTTAAACAAATTTATATTAAGACCATGTATACTAAATACACGGTCTTTGATATCTACATCCACATGATTATACTCGATTGCTTTTATTTTTGCAAGAAATCAGACATCATATGTGAATTATTGAGTATTTATTTCATGTGTACATCCATCTGATTAAATGGAATCTCTATGTCATTCTCGTCAAATGCCTTTTTCAACTTCCACATGGCATCCCACTTGGCATCAAAGAACTTCTCTATCGTCGCATAGAACTTCACATACATATTGATCCCACTGTCTGCAAATTCATCTATATAGAACAGAATCTGCTCATCCGGAAGATAACCATCCACATCCTTAATGGTCTCAATGGTAACCCTCTTGACCTTCTCCATATCAGAATCATACGCAACAGAAAATGGTATATCCACCCTCCTCATATCATGCTCTGTCACATTCACAAGGGATGTGTTGGATATGTTGCCATTCGGTATGACGACTGATTTGTTGTCGAAAGTTATCAGCCTTGTATAGAATATGTCTATGGACACGACTGTTCCTTCGCAGTGGGTATTGTTCTCCACAATATAGTCACCGACCCTGAATGGTTTTAATATGAGAATCAACAAGCCGCCCGCAAGATTCGACAGACTTCCCTGAAGTGCAAGTCCGAGGGTAACCCCCGCTGTGCCTAGTATAGTTATAAATGAAGTGATCTGAAATCCCACAATGCTCGCCGCAGTGAGCACGATCAACACATTCAGAACAATCTTGACCGCAGATATGAAAAAACCAGCAACGCTTGGATCCAGCTTTGACCTCTCAAAACTCTTCCTGAGTATCCTGAGCAGCAACTTCACCAGCTTGAAGCAGACGACCATGAATATGACAGCCACAACTATACTGCCAAGCTTGGACATACACCAGTCTGTAAGCTTCTGGATATACTGCCCTACGATACTTACCTGATCCGTGGCCTCCTTCACCGCATCCCCGACCACACTCTCTGTGGTCGCAGTATCAGCCGCCATGTTATACAGATCACCAATCAATAGCATAAATGTCTATTCCTCCTATTTTACATGGGCAAACACTGCAAATGACAGTGCAGGAGCACTCACTTCTATCACGCCATCCGCAGCAGTCTCATATCCTTTGTTATTGTTGCCCTCGCCTCCGTATTTCAGGTTATCACTTGAGAAGATCTCTCTGTACTTTCCATCCGTCTCAACCGGAAGCTTATATCCTGTCACATTTTTAAGTCCGAAGTTGCAGACAATATACACATCATCTGCGACATCAAAACCATGTCTTACAAATGATATTACCTGTCCCTTCTCCTGTATATCAAGTGCACTGCCGACAAGGTCCCTGCCATAACCGCACAGAGCATTCTTTGTATCGTATAATTTGTTGAGTTCCTTTATATATTTCTGAAAATAGCTGTTTGCATCGAACTCAAGAACCGACCAGTCGATCTGGGTTCTTCCGTCAAACCCGGCAAATCCGCCTAATTCCTGTCCCATAAACGTCAGCTTTCTTCCCGGTAGTGACATGGTGAGACCAAACAGAAGTCTGAGATCAGCATACTTGTCCTCATAGCCACCCGACATCTTGGATGCGTAACTTCCACGCTCATATGCAACCTCATCATGGCTGAGCGCCCATACGGTATCATCCTTCTCGTCAAATGGTATACCACATGTATAATCCGTAAAGCTTCCTCTGTTCACAGGAGGTATCATCATGAAATCTGTCACTCTGGACACAGCCTCATTATTCCACCTGAGATCTGTCATAACATCATCACCTGCAGTACCGAGGTTTGTTCTCAGCGCTCTGATAAGCTCCTCATCCTCCAGCCTTACTCCGTCCAGATGATATGTATCTATCCAATATGCGATACAATCTACATCCCTCACAGATACCATATCCATGATAACGCCTATTCCCTTGCTGTGGAAATGATCGACCATGGCCATGAACTCCGTAGGTGTTCCAAATCTCGATGTCGGAGCGAACATTCCCACGGTATCATAACCCCAGCCATTGTCATCTCTATATTCCATAAGTGGCATAAACTGTATGTAGTTGTATCCCATATTCTTCACATACATGGCAGCCTCTTTGCCAAATTCGAGATAGTTAAGAGGATATCCATCTGAGTTTCTCTTCCATGTCGGCATGTGGACCTCATATATATTTACCGGGGCAGATACACTGCCTCTCTTCTTCATATATGAAGAGTCTGACCAGCTATACTCAAGCTTTGCAAGTACCGACGCATTCCCCGGTGCCACCTCATAAACCTCAGCGTAAGGGTCTGCAAATATATCTGTATTTCCATCTCTGTATAATGCCTCGAATTTGTATCTGGTATTCATGAGATCGCCCGGAATGAACAGCTCAAACATATCAGTGTAGTCAATCCTTCTCATAGGATTCACGCGTCCATCCCATCCGTTGAAATCTCCGACCACACTGACCCTGGTTGCCCCCGGCATATTCATGCAGAACGATACACCCTGTACACCATCGAGCGTGATCTGTCTTGCTCCAAACAGATCCTTTACATGGAAATCCGACAATATTCCATCGTCTCCATTTACCACCTTCATGACATTGACCGGATCCACGCTGTATCCGAATGAATACGGATCATAGAATTCAGCCGCCTGCTCGCCTTCTGTTATGAGCTTATATGCAAATGCCCCGCTATCCTCGATCTTCACTGTAAAAAATCCCTGTGAACCTCTCTCGGTCATAGGATAAATATCGGCTCGCCCGTTTCTTCATTTATCCTGAGAACAAACGCAGCCGTAGCCCTCGGAAGGTATGCATTTACATAGCAGTCATTAAGACACTGGTGCATACCAAGAATATGATGAGGGTTGCCATGCGTACCCCTTGTTATCGCTGCAACCTCATCTGATTTCAATACAAATATCTCCATAAAACCCCTTCTCCTAATGTTAGTCTATCTTGTGTATAAATATTCCGCTTCTGAGCTTTGGCTCAAACCACGTTGACTTTGGAGGCATGAGAAGTCCCGCATCTGCAATGTCGAACAGTTCAGTGATGGATGTCGGATACATCGAGAATGCAACCGCCATTCCTCCATCCACCAGACGCTCAAGCTCTGCAAGTCCTCTGATTCCACCTACGAACATGATCCTCTGATCAGTTCTCGGATCCTGTATTCCAAGTATCGGTGCAAGCACATTATCCTGAAGTACCGATACGTCAAGTCTGCCCACGACATCATCCGGAACAATACCTTCTCTGACATCCAGTCTGTACCAGCTTCCATCCATGTACATTCCCACCTGTCCTTTGACCTGTGGTTCCACCGGAACATCACTGGCTGTCACATCAAATATCTTTGAAACCTCATCCATGAATTCCTGCTTGTCATGTCCGTTGAGATCCTTTACCACTCTGTTGTACGGCATGATCATAAGCTGGTCATGAGGGAAAAGTACAGAGAGGAAATAATTGAATTCCTCATCCCCGGTATATCCCGGATTCTTCTCTCTCATATGGATTCCCGCCTTGACGGCCGATGCCGCCCTGTGGTGTCCATCCGCTATATAGATATCGTCCACTCCTTCAAATGCAGCTCTGATGGTGTCTATATCTTCCTGGCCATCTATTATCCATACGTTGTGAGTGATCCCGTCAGGTGATGTGAAGCCGTACAACTTATCACCCTTCTTCACTCTATCGATGATCTCGTCAACCTTATCTATCGCTCTGTACGCAAGGAATATAGGTCCCGTCTGCGCTCCGCATGCCTCGACATGCTTTATTCTGTCTATCTCCTTGTCCTCTCTGGTATTCTCATGCTTCTTGATGACTCCATTCATATAGTCATCTATAGAAGAACATGCCACGAGTCCTGTCTGATGCCGGCCATCCATGATAAGCTCATAAATATAATAGACTGGTCTGCGCTCCATGATATATGTTCCATCATCTATCATGCCCTGAAGCAGCTGACCAGCCTTATCATATACACATGGAGCATATGTATCCACATCTGGTCCAAAGGATGTCTCTGCTCTGTCCACTTTCAAAAATGATAATGGTTCGCGCTTGACCTCTATCTCTGCTTCCTGACGGTTATACACATCGTATGGCAAGGCAGCTACTCTGCCTGCAACATCTGGTCTCGGTCTATAGGCTCTAAAACTTCTGATTGTTGCCATATTCTCTACTCCTGTCATAAATATTTTATTGTATGTGCCAATTAACCTCTTACAGCCTTGACAACCTTCTTGATCGAATCCTCATATTCCTCCTCTGATGAGTTCTCGAAAATGAAGAGATCCTTGATGTTTGTAGGCGGATTGAAGTTCTGGCTGTTGATGTACTCATCCCAGTGCTCAAGCTTCCATGTATCCCTGTCTGAAGCTCTCTTGATCATTCTCTCATGACATACATCTTTTCTTGTATTTACCCAGATAACGAAGAGCTCTGCATCTTTCTCTGCAAGCTTAGCGCGAAGATTGTCAAGATACTCATCATCTCTGATCTCCTCTGTAAACGGAGCATTGATGAGAACTGTATCATTGTAATCCAATGCCTCAAATGCAAGATCCAGCACACAGTAATACTCGTAATCTCTGATCTCCTTCTGGAAGAAATCTGATGAACGGTTGTACTCCTGTCCGGCAACCACAAATATCTGCTTTGAAAGCACGATAAGTGTATCCTTGTCAAGGTATACACAATTGTGAAGTGCCTTTGCAACCTGCTTTGAAATAAATGTCTTTCCACATGCTGGTGGTGATGTAACTAAAATAAGCTTCTTCATATCTATAAATGCCTCCATGTAAATGAAATCAATTTTTCTAATAGTTTATCACAATTGCTATTTGCTTACAACATTTTTTAACGTTAAATAAAAATAAAGAACAGCAAAGAACAATATACGTAAAGAACCGTCAGACCTGTTTTGCAGGCCTGACGATTAAGATCATATATTCCAACTATATGTTGTTATATTTTATTTTACTATGATTGTACACTTTGCGTACTTACCACTGCCATCCTTAGCCTTACATTTAATTACCACACGGCCCTTCTTCTTACCTACTACTGTTCCACTTGTTGTTACGGTAGCTATCTTCTTATTTGAAGAAACCCAGATAACTGCCTTGTTGTTTGCAGTTGCAGGACCTACTGTTGCCCTGAGTGTTATCTTTCCCTTTCTCTTTATGGTTGCTGTCTTCTTGTTTAACTTGATCGAAGAAACCATAATAACTGAATTGATTGTACACTTGGCAGTAATATTGCTTCCGTCCTTTGATTTACATGTGATAACTGCCGAACCCTTTCTAACAGCCTTGACAACTCCTGTTGACGAAACTGTTGCAACCTTGGTGTTCGATGATGACCATGTAACCGCCTTATTGTTTGCCGCTGCAGGACCTACAGTTGCCTTGAGTGTGAATGTAGCACCCTTCTTGATAGTCTTGTTTGTTGCATTGAGCTTGATGGATGTTACAGGCTGTGAAACCGTAACAGTACACTTTGCAAGCTTGCCGCTTCCATCCTTAGCCTTACATGTGATAACTGCTGTTCCCTTTGATACTGCTTTGATCGTACCATTGTTTACTGTTGCTACCTTGCTGTTAGAAGTTGTCCACTCAACATTTCTGTTATTTGCGTTAGCAGGAGCTACAGTCGATGTTATTCTGCCCTGTTTACCCACAAACAGATTCAGTTTTGTCTGATTAAGTTTTATTCCTGTAACCGGCTGGTTAACTGTAAGTCTGAGAGCTGCCTTGGCCTTTCTTCCTTCAATGCCTTCGACAGCCTCGCATGTGATAGTCGCTGTACCACGGCCCTTAGCTACTATCTCACCGTTCTCATTTACTGTTGCAACTGCATCACTTGATGATGTCCACTTCAGTGCTGCACTGGCTGCATCCTCTGGATTGATAGTTGTATTTACTACAAATTTATCGCCAACATTTACTGTCTTGTTAGTCTCAGCAAGAACTATGGATGAAATCTGCTGAATAACAGTGACCTCACATGTCTTTGATATGTTACTTCCATCTCTTGCAGTACATGTTATTGTTGTTGTTCCGGCTTTAACACCTGTTATTGTTCCGTTTGATACTGTTGCAACACCCGGATCACTTGACTGCCATATAACATTTCTGTCATTTGCATCTTCTGGAAGTACGGTCTGCTTAACAGTTCCTCGTTCACCCACATACAGAGTGAGCTTCTCCTTGTCAAGTGTTATAGCACTTACATACTTCTTTACTGTAAGAGTGAATGATGTTGTTTTCTCACTTCCATCAACTGCTGTAGCTGTGATAACTGTGGTTCCTCTGTCGAGGGCTGTTATCAAACCATCCTTGTCAATGCTTGCAACACTCTCGTCTGATGATGCCCAGATGACTTCCTGATTCGATGCAGTTGCAGGAGA
>ERZ773239.2041-NODE-2041-length-12800-cov-2.876187_pt1 | contig 12800 bp, 15 predicted proteins | sample MGYA00580521_ERZ773239 | MGnify/ENA primary metagenome ERZ773239 (study PRJEB29015, sample SAMEA2737801) | human gut metagenome | biome: human gut; feature: human-associated habitat; material: faeces | place: China | collected 2012 ... | reverse complement strand
TGTACTCTATCATGCACAGATCTTTGGAGTTAAATATATATGTTCCCCTGTCGTCCTCGTTGATGGTCATATACTCTCCCGGCCTGGTCTCCTCGACGATGGAATACTTCCATCTGCATGGATGTGTGCACGCACCATGATTCGCATCCCTGCCTGTGAAGTAGTTGCTGAGAAGGCATCTTCCTGAATATGATATACACATAGCGCCATGGATAAATGACTCTATCGTCCGGTATGTTTGCTCTTATCTGTGATATCTCCGCAAGGGACAGTTCTCTGGCAGACACAACCCGCTTTATGCCGTGGTCATACCAGAACTTGTATGTCATGTAGTTCGTGTTGTTGGCCTGTGTGCTTATGTGTAATTCCATATCCGGCATAGTCTCACGAGCTATGGTAAACACGCCCGGATCGGATACAAGAACAGCGTCCACACCTGTATCTTTCAGCTCGCCAAAATAAGCTCTTATTCCATCCAGATCATAGTTGTGTGCAAATATATTGGCTGTCACATACACCTTGGCATTATGTGCATGGGCATATTCCACGCCCTGTTTCATCTCTTCTATGGAAAAGTTGTCTGCTTTCGCTCTGAGGCCAAATGCCTGTCCGCCTATATACACTGCGTCAGCTCCATAGTCCACGGCCACCTTGAGCGTGTCCAGTCCGCCCGCCGGGACAAGAAGCTCTGGTTTCTTATCTCTCATATCGTTTCCTCCAACCATTTTTCGTTTATTTCCTGATACTGAGGCTCATTCCATCCCCTATATTGAGTATGGCCGTCTCCAAATGTTCATTGTGGGTGAGCTCGTACAGGTATTCTCTCATCCTTGAATGTATCGTTCTGTTTCTTCTGGTAACTGCAAATCTGCTCTCAAGGACATCTCCGTCCTGAAGCACGTTGTCGCAGAGCAATACCCCCTTTGGAGCAAGCAGCCGTATAGCCTCCGTGAAAAAATTGCCATACTGACCCTTAGCTGCATCCATGAACACCATGTCATAGCTTTCTGTCATCTCTGGTAATATCTCCAGTGCATCGCCCTCAAGCAGAGTAATCTTGTCTGAAGCCCCGGCTCTGACTATATTCTTCTTCGCCTCTTCTATTCTCGGCTGATAATTCTCTATAGTTGTTATATGTGCGTCATCATCCAGAAATCTACTCATAAAAACGGCAGAAAAGCCAACGGCTGAACCTATCTCAAGAATCTTCTTCGGCCTGTTCATAAGAATCAACATCTTGATGAACTCTCCGGCCTCTCGTCTTATGATAGGTACCCTGTTCTCTTCTGCCTCTCTTCTGATCGAGGTCACAACATCATCGTAGTCTGTATTGAAGGAATTGATAAATGACGCAAGTCTTTCATCACATACCATAATTATCCTCTCTGTCTATTCCTCGGCACTGTCCTCGCTGGAGGAGTCATCACCGCTGTCTCCGCTGCTATCCCCCGAGGAACTCTTGCCATTTCCCGTTATGATCTCTATTATCTCCTGATTTGTATCGCTCGGTGCTATCTGATATGTACCAGGCTGGATATCATCTGCATATCCGCCTATTCTGACCTTCAGTATAAAAGCGTATTTGTCCTTGATGACCTCCGCCGTCTTAAGGGAATCCGCCACATCCAGAAGCGGCTCATCCTGAGTTATCTGTATAGTTGCCTTACGGTTGCTGCCCGGATCCGCAGCCCTTGTGGCAAACACCTGATACGCAAAATCATACGAGTATGAGAAAGCCTTTACCAATATAAATAAAATACATACATTGATGAATAGTCCAAAAAGGAATCTCAGAATCTTCTTCATACTTCTAGCACTATCTAAAGCCATAATCGTTATTCTCCTTGTTCACAAATACATCTCAGCCAGCGCGAATCACCGGGCGTCCTCATCTATGATATCGAAATCAAGATCGTCCGCTATCTGTTCATATACAAGCTTCATCATTCTCACCAGCTTCTGCTCCGCCCTGATAAAGTCATTGACTATAGTATCATGGACTATGGAGTCATATTCCATGAATAGATTATTAACTTCATCATATGGATTGTCAAGCATTTCGTTATTCTGTATTTCATAATTTTTCTTACGAAATTCCATGAGCTGCTGAAGTTTTTCTGGTTTCTGTCTAAGTTTATCCTTGCAATACTGATAATTCTTGTAGACATCAGAATCCTTGATGCACGCATTCAATTGTCTGCTAAGTTCCAATGTATCTGTCATTTTCTCACCCTTCTACACCTCTGTGATTATAGGAAGGATCATAGGGCTTCTCTTTGTCCTCTTCCAGAGGAACTCTCCCATGTCATCCTTTATCACGGATTTGATCTTACCCCAGTCTGTCACGCCGCGGCTCAGGCATCTGTCGAGAGCCTCCTGACATGTGATCCTGCAGTCTTCCATAAGTGTCTCAGACTCCCTGACGTACACGAAGCCTCTTGACACTATATCCGGCCCTGCAACAAGCTGGTTGCTGTATCTGTCCAGGGTCACAACTATGATTATGAGGCCATTCTGTGACAGAAGCTGTCTGTCTCTGAGGACGATATTTCCAACATCTCCAACTCCAAGTCCATCCACAAATACTCCCTGTGCAGGAACCTTGCCGACAACGTCGAACTTCTCCTCACCGATCTCAAGAACATCGCCTGTGGTCATGATCTTGACATTCTCCTTAGGGATTCCCATCTCAACTGCAAGCTCTGCATGTCTCTTGAGGTGTCTATACTCACCGTGGACAGGTATTGCATATTTCGGTCTTGTGAGCGCATATATAAGCTTGAGCTCCTCACGGCAGGCATGGCCGGATACATGTGTATCCTCAAATATAACGTGTGCACCCTTCGCCTCGAGCTCATTTATAACCTTGAATACCGCCTTTTCATTTCCCGGTATAGGATGTGAGCTGAAAATGACCACATCACCAGGCTTTATGGCTACTTTATTGTGTATGGATGCAGCTATACGTGACAGCGCAGCCATGTTCTCTCCCTGACTTCCCGTGGTGATGAGAACAACCTTCTCATCCGGGTAGTTCTTCATCTCGCTTATATCTATGAGTGTGTTATCCGGTATGTTGATATATCCAAGCTCGGACGCCGTGGTGATGATGTTCACCATGCTTCGTCCCTCTATGACAGCCTTTCTGCCATACTTGTAAGCTGAATTGATGATCTGCTGTACTCTGTCAACGTTGGATGCAAATGTCGCTATGATGATCCTGTGATCCTTGTTGTCGTTGAACAGGTTGTCAAATGTTCTTCCCACTGTCTTCTCTGACTGTGTGAAGCCCTCCTTCTCAGCATTTGTCGAGTCAGCCATGAGTGCAAGCACACCCTTCTTGCCGAGCTCAGCAAATCTCTGAAGATCTATGGTTCCACCAAATACCGGTGTGTAGTCTATCTTGAAATCTCCGGTGTGGACAATAAGTCCGGCCGGTGTGTATATGGCAAGGGCCGCCGAATCTGCTATGGAGTGGTTTGTTCTGATAAATTCCACTCTAAATGCCCCAAGATTTATATTCTGACCATACTTTACAACCTTTCTTCTGGTGTTGTTCATAAGGTTGTGTTCCTTCAGTTTGTTCTCTATAAGACCCATGGTCAGCTTGGTCGCATAGATCGGCATGTTTAATTCTTTCTCAATGTACGGTATGGCTCCTATGTGATCCTCATGTCCATGGGTAACCACGAGTCCCCTGACCTTGTCCGCGTTTTCCTTGAGATAGGTGACATCAGGAATTACCAGATCGATTCCTAACATGTCGTCCTCAGGGAATGCCAGTCCGCAGTCAATGACTATGATAGAGTCCTCATACTCTATCGCAGTGATATTCATTCCAATCTGTTCCAGACCGCCCAAAGGAATGATCTTCACTGTCTCTTTATTATTCTTATTCAATTTTCTTATACCTCCAAATTTACGTCCTCAAGCAGTTCGTCAAATATCTTGATGACCGCCTCTAATTCATTTTCATCTTCCACAATATCGTATGCTGCCATCTCTTCCGTATCAGCTCCGTTGTTCTCGCGAAGGATAAGGAATGATTCATCATCCGCCTTGTCTATAACGAACAGATAATTCACGCCGCCAAGTGTGGTCTGCTCCACAACCGAGAATTCCACTTCTGTTCCATCTTCTGCTTCAAATATGATACTGTTGTCCGTCTTCCTGTTCTCTGCCATATAAACCTCTTAATACTTCTTCAGGCGTACACAAAACAAAGGCAGAAGGTCTGTGTCTATCACAGACTGCTGCACTTCGCATCAAGATAGTTCTGCAGTATGACCGCAGCCGCCATCTTGTCTATGTACGTCTTCCTGTTCTCTCTTCTCACTCCGCTGTCCATAAGGATCCGCTCTGCCTCCACAGTGGTAAGGCGCTCATCCCACAGAACAACCTCAAGTCCTGTTCTGCGCTCAAGATCCTCCTTGAATGCCTGGGTGGCCTCGCATCTGTCTCCCTCTGAATTGTTCATGTTCTTCGGGTAGCCAAGCACTATCAGCTCTATGCGGTCGCGCTCTCCTGCCGCTCCATACTCTTCAAGTATGGCCTCTATGCGGGCAAGTGTCTGTCTCAGCTTGTTCGCCGACTTTCTCTCTATCGTCTCCAGCGGCTGGGCAGTCATCTTGAGCGGATCGCTCACGGCAACTCCCACCGTCTTGGTTCCATAGTCAAGTCCCAATATTCTCATACTATTCTTTTCCTTTACACGAGGTTATTCTTGATATAGTCCTCAAGTAAAACCTCAATGATCTCGTCTCTCTCCACCTTCATGATCAGGCTTCGCGCATTCTTGTAGCTTGTGATATATGTCGGGTCACCGCTCATTATGTACCCAACAACCTGGCTTACCGGATTATATCCTTTCTCGGTAAGTGCATCGTATACTTCTCCAATTATCTCGCGTACGTCCACTGTCGCGTCCTTGATTGGAACAATATTCTGTGTACTTTCGTTATTCATCAAATCACGTCCTCATCTTGTTATTATCTCATGAGCCAATTAACATTCCTATTCTAATATAAAAAACTACAAAAGTAAAGGAAGGTTTCCCCCATTTTGGGTATATGTCACATACACAAAGCTGTTCACAAAACTCTCCGGCATGGATATGTCGCCCACATCTATGAGTATATCCATGTATCTCTCCGTATGTCCCCTGAGATATGTCTTATTGTCCTTCTTTACAACCTCTTCCACCAGGACTTCAAGCTCACAGCCCTCAAACTGGGCTTCATATGCGGTCTTGTTGTCATGGGCAAGCTTAAGCAGCACATCGCTTCGCTCATTCTTTATCTCAGGGGCAACCTGCTCTTTCATGGCGGCAGCGACTGTTCCCTTTCTCGGAGAATACTTGAATATATGCATCTCATACAGATTGAGCTCCGTCAGATATCTTACAGTCTCTGCAAATTCTTCCTCAGTCTCTCCCGGGAAGCCCACTATCACATCCGTGGTGAGCGCAGGGGACTTATACGCCTTTCTCAGCATGTCACATTTTTCAAAGTATTGCTTGCAAGTGTACTTTCTGTTCATTCTCTTGAGTACTGAATCACAGCCGCTCTGCAGGCTCAGATGGAAGTGTGGACATACTTTCGAATTGGATGAAATTCTCTCCACAAACTCCTCTGTTATTATCCCCGGCTCAAGTGAACCAAGCCTTATTCTCTTGATTCCTTTGATTTTTGAGATAGCCTCTATAAGCTCTATAAGCGCTCCCCCATTATTCTTATCTTTGCCATATGACGATATGTGTATACCGGTAAGTACAACTTCTTTTATTCCTGCCTCCGCAAGCTCTGATACTTCTGCAAGGATCGCCTCCTGGCTTCTGCTTCTTATCCTTCCTCTTACATACGGGATTATGCAGTATGAGCAGAACTGATTGCAGCCGTCCTGGATCTTGACATATGCCCTTGTGTGTCCCACAGGGACATGGCCGCCCATCTCCTCGTACTCAGTCTCTCTGGATATATCCACGAAGTATTCCATGGCTTCATGATCTTTACCCGGGGCATTTTTTCCATTGTTTCTCACATTAATATAATCATTAACTATTTCTGTGATACTTTTCTTCTTATTGTTGCTTATTACTATATCTATAGCTTCATCCTGCTCGAGAATCTCTCTGGCTGACTGCACATAGCATCCTGCGGCTATCACTATTCCATCAGGATTCATCTTTCTGGCTCTGTGAAGCATCTGCCTTGATTTTTTGTCCGCAATATTGGTCACAGAACAGGTATTTACTATATATATATCTGCTTTTTCGTCAAATTCCACTATATTTGCACCGGCAGCCTTCAGCATGTCGAGCATGCTGTCAGTCTCCGCCTGATTGACTTTGCAGCCAAGTGTTGTGGCAGCCACAGACATTCCTTTTAGCATGTATTTTACACTCCTTATATTGACTTTTGTATTCTATAAAAATATAATAATGACAGTACATAAAAAACTTACAAGGGTTAGGAGGACTATTTATGACAGCAGTTAAGATTTCTTTAAACTCAATCGATAAGGTCAAGAGCTTTTGCAATGACATTGCGAAATTTGACGCAGAATTCGACCTCGTATCAGGACGTTACGTAATTGATGCAAAGTCAATCATGGGTATTTTCAGTCTTGATATCTCAAAGCCTATCGAACTTAACATTCATGCAGAGAGCGGTATCGATGAGATCATGGCTACTCTGAAGCCATACCTTGCAGAATAATTATATTTCTGCCCCGTATGTTATATGGATCTGATAATCAAAGAGATGCTTATTATGAAGCATCTCTTTTTTGTTGTCTTTTATCACTGTTTTATATTATTTTACTGCTTTGCGCGACACATAACGACCTCTGCCGTATCTACAGCCTTGCGGTACAATGGCTCGATGATTCCTGTGAGCTTTGCCTCCGACTTCTCTATCGCAGAGAGAACCGGATGTGTAACCGGATGCTTTGCAACAAATGTCGTACAGCAATCCTCGTATGGCAGTATAGATGTCTCGTATGTTCCGATCTTCTCTGATATGTCTACTATCTCCTGCTTATCCATACCTATACATGGTCTGAACACCGGCATGGTGCTGACCTGGTTGATAACGTTCAGGCTGAACACAGTCTGGCTTGAAACCTGGCCTATGCTCTCTCCTGTTATCGTACACTGACAGTCATTCTTCTCAGCCAGCTCCTCCGCTATCTTGATCATGTATCTCTTCATGATGATCGTAAGCTCCTCATGAGGACAGTTGTCGTATATTGCCATCTGTACATCGGCAAAGTTGACAACATGGAGTCTGATGGCTCCTGAGTAGTCGGCCACAAGACATGCCAGATCTATAACCTTCTGCTTTGCTCTCTCGCTTGTGAACGGAGGTGCGTGGAAATATACTGCCTCCACAACAACTCCTCTCTTGGCTATCATATATGCCGCAACAGGGCTGTCTATACCGCCTGACAGAAGTGCCATTCCTCTGCCGTTCGTTCCAACCGGCAGTCCTCCCGGGCCAGGTATGGTGATCGAATAGATATATGCTACCTTTCTGATCTCCACATTGATTATCTCCTGAGGTGAGTGCACATCCACTGCAAGATCAGGGAACGCCTCAAGGAGGAAATGTCCAAGCTCGGCGCTTACCTCCATGGAAGTCATAGGATATGTCTTGTCATTTCTTCTGGTGAACACCTTGAATGTGAAGTTCTTTCTGTCGTATGCCTTTTCAACATAATCTATTACCTTCTGCTTGAGGTTCTCAAACTCTGTGTTCTCCTCAACCACAACAGGGCATATTCCAACAATACCAAATACCTTTCCAAGGGCATTTACCACATCCTCATAGTCGTAATCCGACTTGCACTCGATATAGATTCTTCCCTGCTCCTTGCGGATATAGAAATCTCCGTAAGGCTTCAGCTTTCTGTTGATGTTCTTGCAGAGTATGTCTTCAAATATATATCTGTTCTTTCCCTTTGTGCCTATCTCGGCATACTTTATCATAAATGCCTTGTACTGCATATTTCCTCCTATTTCTTCCTCACATATCTTCTGAGTATCGGTAAAAGTTCCTTGCAGCACTCGACTGCATAATCTATCTGTTCCATTGTATTCTCCGGTGAAAAACTGAATCTCAGTGTGGACTCAAGCTTCTCAGGTGGCAGACCTATGGCCTTCAGCGTGCTGCTTGTGGAATGTTTATTCGACGAACATGCTGAACCGGATGAGACATATATGCCCTTCTCTTCCAGAGCATGAAGCATGACCTCACTTCGCACTCCCTTGAAGGTTATGCTGGCTATATGGGGCGCATCCCCGGAATTACTGTACACATCGTCTATCTGTGTGAGTTCATCTATAAGATGTTCCTTGAGTTCTCTCATGTGCGCTACATTTGCATCGAGATCTCTGTAGGTCATCTCGGCAGCCAGTGCCATTCCGGCTATTCCCGGTACATTCTCTGTTCCTGACCGCATTCCGCCCTGCTGGCCCCCACCGTATATCACAGGCTTGACCTTGACTCTGTCCTTTATGAACAGTGCTCCAACGCCCTTTGGTCCGTGGAATTTATGGCTGCTTATGGACATCATGTCTATTCCCATACGCTTCGGATATATCACATATTTGCCAAATGCCTGTATGGCATCCACATGGAAGAGTACATTCGGATTCTTCTCCTTTATGCGTCTGGCAATATCCTCCACCGGCATGACAGCACCTATCTCATTGTTGACGTACATGACTGACACTATGATCGTATCGTCATCTACCTCATCTACCAACCGGTCAACATCTACCACGCCATCACTTCCGGTCGGGATCCTGACAACATCAAAGCCCATATCCTCAAGGAATGTCAGCGGACTGCCGACTGACGCATGCTCGACTACAGTTGTGATGATCTTGTTGCCCGCTCTCCTGTTGGCAAGTGCTCCTCCTATCAGAGCCATGTTGTTGGATTCTGTTCCACCCGATGTGAACACAATCTCCTTCGCCTGAACCTTGAGCAACCTGGCTATCTTATCCCTGGCATCGCTCACGTATCTGGCCGCATCCACACCCTTCTGGTGCAGTGATGACGGATTGCCATATTCCTGTTCCATTAACTTTACCACAAGATCTCTCACCTCCGGATAAACCGGGGTGGTCGCTGAATTGTCAAAATATGCTTCCATGTTGTCTTCCACCATTCCGAAACCGATATACGTCCGGCTTCAAGCTTCTTTCTTTCACTAATCTCTACAATATTGTTCTAATTGTCCCTGTCGGCACTGAACATGATGATCGACATAACCGCCAGTCCGGCCGTCTCAGTGCGCAGTATCCTGTGTCCAAGAGTTATACATTCCGCCCCGGCCGCCATTGCCTGTTCCACTTCTTCCCTGGCAAAGCCACCCTCCGGGCCTATGAATACCCCCAGACTTCTGCGGGCAGAGGACGGTGCTGTCACATCAGCGATGATCTGTCTGGACTTTGCAAGTCCCTCCGCCTCCTCATATGGAATTATATTCATATCAAGAGTCTTCGCCATCTCTATCGCCTGTGCAAATGTTACCGGCTCCGTGATCTCAGGGACAATTCCCCTTCCGGACTGTTTTGCAGCAGACTCCGCTATGATCCGGCATCTCTCGGTCTTCTTTGCAGCCTTCTTCGCATCAAGCTTCACTATGGTGCGCGCAGTGAATACCGGAACTATCCGGCAGACACCGAGCTCCACCATCTTCTGTACTATAAGATCCATCTTATCCGACTTTGGATATCCCTGAAACAGGGTAACCTCCACCGGAAGCTCTGCAAAGTTATCATTCACATCCTCGACGCGGCACAGAACCTCGTCTCTGCCAAGCTCCGATATACTGCACGTATAATCTCTTCCTCTGCCGTTACTGACAGTTATCTCCTGACCCACTTTAAGGCGGAGAACGTTCTTTATATGGTTAACGTCTCCGCCTGTTATGCTTATATCTGTTCCTATATCTCTGCCATCTACGTCTACAAAGAATCTGTTCATATTTGATTATTTCCTCTCACACGCTGGTTCATACATGCTTTTTTGCGACAAAGCTTACCCAGTCATTCATGTAGACAGTATCTACGATATCGAAGTTATTGTCAAGAAGAGCCTGTCTGACCTCATCCTCTTTTATGTTTATAATGCCCGATGATATAAAAATACCATCATCCTTCATAAACTTCTGAACTACAGCCGACATTGGAATTATAACGTCTGCAAGGATATTTGCAACTACTATATCATAATTTGCGCCTATTGACTCTACCAGTTTCTGGTCCTCAAGGACATTTCCGCACTTGAATTCCACAGCCTCGGCAGGAATATGGTTCACATCTCTGTTCTCTCCCGCCACATCAACAGCGATCGGATCTATGTCTATACCGAGAACATGCTTTGCACCCAGCTTATTGCAAACAAATGACAGGATACCGCTTCCGCTTCCGGCATCGAGTATCTCATCTCCATCCTTCATGTACTTCTTGAGCTGGCCTATGCACAGTCTCGTGGTCTCATGGGAACCTGTTCCAAATGCTGTTCCGGGATCTATCTCAATAACTATATCCTCATCCGTTGCATCCTCCGGCACTTCCTCCCAGGTTGGCTTGATGATGATATTGTCATACAGTCTGAATGGCTTGAAGTAGGCCTTCCAGTTGTCTCTCCAGTCCTCTTCCTTCGTCTCACTCTCGGTTATCTTGCCTGTTCCGACAGGAAAAAACTCTGACAGTCTCCTGATCTCTGCAGCCACCTTATCCTTTATCTCCTGCACGTCAAATGTATCGTCAAGGAAACAGGACACCTTTGCAGTTCCATCATTTTCCGGCATATCATCCAGGAGATCGACAAACATCGTCTCCATCTCCTCCTCAGTGAGGGGAATATTATCTTCTATCTGAACACCCAAAACGCCTTCCTCTTCGAGGAAGGCGCTTATGAGGTCTTCAGCTTCACATGTTGTATCTATTGTGAGCTTCGTCCATTTCATATATTTTATACCTACTTTTTCTTTCTTCTCTTGTGATCGCCAAATGTAAATGGTCCTGCTGAATCTGTTGCAGGTCTTGTCTCTACAAGTGTTGCCTGCTCATACTGATTTAGGATCTTCTTCTGCTCCTCTGTGAGCTTCTCCGGCACCTGTACAACAAGTGTTACATAGTGATCGCCTCGCTGAGTTGGGTTCTTGAGGTTAGGTACTCCTTTGCCCTTCAGCTTTATACGTGTATCTGTCTGTGTTCCTGGTGGTATGGTGTAATCAACCTCTCCTTCGATGGTGTTGATCTTGATAACTCCACCAAGTGCTGCCTGTGTAAATGTGATAGGCTCTGATGAATACAGATTGTACTCCTGTCTCTGGAAGTTTGGATGACGATCAACAAGTATGGTAACTGTAAGATCTCCTCTCTCACCACCGTTGATACCAGGCTCACCCTTTCCTTTGATTCGGATGTTAGTACCATTGTCTACTCCTGGTGGAATAGCTATCTGTATCTTCTTTCTGCTCTTTACATATCCTGTTCCTGCACAGTTGCTGCACTTGTATCTGATGATCTTACCAGATCCACTACAATCAGGACATGTCTGAACATTACGTACAACTCCAAAAAGTGACTGCTGTGTTGTCACTATCTGGCCCTTACCGCCGCACTTGCCGCAGACCTCCGGCTGGTGTCCCGGCTGTGAACCGGTTCCCTTACATACATCACACTCATCCTTCAGTGGGAGCTCAAGCTCCTTCTGGGTTCCGAATATAGCCTCCTCAAAGGCTACTCTGATGGTGGTCTTGATGTTTGCGCCCTTCATAGGGCCATTTGTATTTCTCTGACGGCTTGCGCCACCGAACATATCTCCGAATATATCTCCAAAGATATCTCCCATGTCTGCGAAGTCAAATCCACCAAATCCGTCGGCACCGCCGCCGTTCTGGTCGAATGCTGCATGGCCAAACTGATCATACTTTGCACGTTTCTCAGGGCCATAGAGGACTCAATAAGCTTCAGCTGCTTCTTTGAATTTCTCTGCAGCCTCTTCATCACCAGGGTTCATATCCGGGTGGTATTTTTTTGCTACCACTCGGTATGCCCTTTTGATCTCGGCTTCAGAGGCTCCCTTGGTTACACCAAGGACTTCATAATAATCGGTCTTTGTCTCTGCCATAGCCTTTACCTTTCATCCTCTATATATTAAACCTCTGTGAAATCTCCATCTACAACATCGCCATCTGAGTAATCAGGTGTGCCTGCACCTGTTCCTGCGTTTGCTCCAGGACCGTTCTGCTCATAGAGCTTTGAGAACAGGTTCTGTGCGCTCTCCATCAGCTTATCCTTTGCAGCCTTGATCTTATCTACATCTGCATCGCTCATATTCTCTGCATCTGTGCTGTCTATTGCTGCTCTTAAGGAGTCAAGATCTGCCTTTACGCCAGCCTTGTCAGAATCTGAAAGCTTATCTCCTACCTCGCCGAGTGCCTTCTCTGTCTGGAATGCAAGTGCATCTGCCTCATTTCTTGCCTCGATGCCTTCCTTACGCTTCTTATCCTGAGCCTCGTACTCTGCTGCTTCCTTAACTGCTCTATCGATATCATCATCTGAAAGTGATGTTCCTGATGTGATAGTAATGTGCTGCTCTCTTCCTGTTCCGAGATCCTTTGCTGATACATTTACGATACCATTTGCATCGATATCGAATGTAACCTCGATCTGTGGAACTCCACGTCTTGCTGGAGCGATACCATCAAGTCTGAATCTGCCAAGACTCTTGTTGTCCTTTGCGAACTGTCTCTCACCCTGTACTACGTTGATATCA
>ERZ773239.2039-NODE-2039-length-12844-cov-54.850262_pt1 | contig 12844 bp, 18 predicted proteins | sample MGYA00580521_ERZ773239 | MGnify/ENA primary metagenome ERZ773239 (study PRJEB29015, sample SAMEA2737801) | human gut metagenome | biome: human gut; feature: human-associated habitat; material: faeces | place: China | collected 2012 ... | reverse complement strand
GGACATGATCCGGAAGCTGATGGACGGTTGAAACACCAGCGAAAGCAAAAGAAACCATTGCAAGTGCGGAATTATAGTTATCACAAAAGCCATGTTCTTAACTTGCCGCCCCATTACCAAAAGGGGTGAGAGAAATACATAAAAGCAATAAGGACAAACGTCTGGAGCGTGAAAATATAAAGCTGATCGGGCAGATCCAAGGATACGAAGATTCCAAGCCGGAACATCGGGACCCGAAAGCATACAAGAAATTTAAGGCAGAGCCTACTTACTACGGCAGTGGCAGGATTTGCAGCTATGGGGACAAGACGAAAGTCTGTGATCCGAGTTGCAGATTTTGGAACACCTGTGTAAAAGGGCGGAATGCTGGAAAGGAGAATAAATGCACAGAGTAAATCAAAGAGAGCGGTTGATCCCGATGAACATATACCGGAAAGAGATTGCAAGGGCGCGTCTGGGGGATAATATTGCGAACCATATGGGATTTATATTTGCCCTTGCACTGTATGACAAATTTGATCTGACATTTAAGCAGATCACGAACTATTACACCAAAACAGTAAACAAGCGCGTTGCATGGCAGGACGATGATAACGAAGATGTTACAAGCGAAAGCATGATGGAGTATTGCCGGAAACGGAAAATTGATGTGATCGGCTGGGTAAAGTCGATACCGATGTCGCAGAAACTGTACATGGCAGATATCCAGAAAGGGCACGCAGTGCTTGGAGCAGACCGCAATATCGAAAGTGCACTGGCATCCACAATGTACCTGACAATTCCTACACTGAAAGAATCATACAGGTTCTCGAATGCCAAGATCGAGGAATTTATGAAGTGGGTTGCCTATTACATTGATTCCTACTGGCGAAAACAGCCGAAGAGCAAGGATCACTATCTGACGGACGAGATCATCCGGAATCAGTTCATTGAGGATGAGCATTGGGACATTGTTACTGGAAAGGCGGTGTAAGCAATGTATACGAACGTAATTAAAAGTCTTTGTTCGCTTCCAGCTACAGACGGAAATTTTACATCAGTGCTGAAAACAGCAACATCGAATCAAATTCGTTTAGCAATCGAGACGATGGAGCACAACGGTGGCAAGAATAAAGGCAGAATTAAAGCCTGTGAAAGAGAACTGGAAAACAGAAGACTTACGAAAAAAGATAAGCATGGAAAGTATGTCTCTAAGGAGCATTTAAGCATTCTTTGTAATACATTTTCATCGGAACATAGGCTTAAAGCCATTATGAACAAGCTTGGGGAATACGAAGATGCTGAACGGCAGGGGTTGCTTTTACATTTACCATGCAAGGAAGTGAACAGAATGGATAACAAGTGGATTCCGGTGAGTGAAAGGCTGCCGGAAGAATCATTTGGATGCTTGGTAACGGTTATGGACTATGAACCGTATATGCAAACTGATTTTGAGAATATACTTCCGTATTTTGTTGGATATGACGGTCACAGTTGGAATGATTCAGACGGAGAAGAAATTCCATTTGAAGTCATTGCCTGGATGCCGTTGCCGAAACCGTACCGGGAAAGCGAGGGATAATGATGGCAAAAAGAAATGTATTACATATCAGTAAGCTGGAAGATTTGAAAAAATGGTTGGTCGGGGATGGATGGGAACTGCTTTCGCTGTCAAACAATCCATACGAGGTATTAAGAGCCAGTAAAGCCGGAAAGCAAAATCCACTGATTATCTATTTGGGAAAAAGCAGTGAGCATCTATCTTTTGCAGACAGGAATATGCCAGTGATCGGAGCATTTCTTAGAGATAAGAAAAAGCCACAGACCGATGCAGACCGGATCAGAAGCATGACGGATGATGAGCTGGCAGAATGGATTACCAATATGTGCGAGTTCGAAAGGCATGGAGAACCATACAAGTCAATTTATAACCTTGACACAGATAACGAAGAGGAAATACACGATAGTTATGGAGATTTACTTAGCTGGCTTAAGGCAGAAAGTGAGGGATAGCATGGAGAGACTAACGGAGAGAAATCCGTTGTGGATTGATGATGAAATGTGGGAAAGGGCATGTGAACCAGATTGTGAAGAAATAGATGCCGTATATCGAAAACTCAAAGACTATGAGGATGCCGAGGAGCAGGGATTACTTCTGCGGTTGCCGTGTGGAATTGGCTCAGATGCATATATAATTCCTAGCAAAATCAATTGTGGATTAAATATTTTAAGTCTGCACCCGGAGAACAACAAAGTTTATCATCAGAAAGTAGCCTTGATTACTTTTACAGAAAAAGGATGGTACATGGAGTGTGATAAGGATCGAGAATATGCAACAGACCGAATCCTGTCAGAAAAAATGTACAAGGAAACCTGGTTTTTATCACAAGAGGAAGCCGAAGCCAAGCTGAAAGAAATGGAGAAAAAGGATGTTTAATGAAATTTTCAATGTGATGAAATGCTTTCCGAAGAGTTATATTACTCAACTTGGAGAACTTATTTTATCAGACAAAGGGAATGTATATTTTACAGCAAAAGACTGTAATACACAGAAAGATATTATCTGTAAACTTTTAGAGTGGTGTTCCAGACCGCTTGCAAAGGGAGAACCTTACCGCCAAGAGAAGAGAAATAAAGAATGGAGGGAATCACTTCTTTCTGGATACAATGAATATCTCGGAACACAATTCACGCAAGAGGATATGTACTGGATTTACGATAAACTCGGAAACGCAGTCAATCACGAATTGACGTTGAAATTTATTACAAGCGGATATGATTTGAAGCTTGTATATCCGGAGAAAAGAGAAAGTCATGGAGAATAGATATTTATACCGCGGCAAGCGGATCGACAATGGTGAATGGGTAGTTGGGCATTTTTATGAATTTATGGGTAAATCCTATATTTTTGAACCACCTTTTACAAGTAAAGATCTTACTTATGAGGTAGACCCATCTACCATCTGCCAGTGCACCGGACTTAAAGACAAGAGCGGCAAGCTGATTTGGGAGAATGATGTTTGCGATAGAAAAGAACAGTATCCAGAGATTGTAAAATATTGCAATGGGGACTGGACATTGGATTACAGTTATGCAAGCCATAAGGAAAGTGGGGGTTGTTACTGCAACTTAGGATTTTATGCAGAAGAAAGAAAATGCGTAGAAGTTATTGGAAACATTTTTGACAATCCGGAACTGTTGGAGGTGTAGGAATGGCAGAGAATGAAGCAATAGAATGTTTGAAATGCTACAGAGCACAGAGTGGAACATCATTTCCAGAAGAGATTGAAATGGCAATCAATGCACTTGAAGAAGTACAACAGTACCGCGCAATCGGCACGCCGGAAGAATGCTTGCGGAACAAGGATTTCTTGCGATTCCTTGCCAATTTGATGAATCAGAAAAAGTATGAAACTTATCTGGGGATATATAACGCGGTGGAAAAGGATGGACGTGATGAAGAATGAGTAAGTCCATCATGTATAACGAAAAGAAAGGCACTATCACAAGAAGCACCGGATAGTGCCTTAAAGTTAAAACTTGTGTCTGTGTTTTATAGTGGCGCTAAGTATACCAAGTACCAAAAGAAAGAGTAAAAAAGGATTTTTAACAATACACTTCATAACAATGTAAAATCCTTCAAAAATACCAGAAAACATTGAGAAGAATAAGGGCACTTGGTTTAAAAATTCAGATATCATATTTTCACCTCCAATCTTTTTTAGGATAACATGGATGGTGTACGAAAAATAGGACAGAAAGGAGTGAGAGGTTTGCTGGCCAGCGTAAAAGAGCTCTTTACTCCAAAAACAAATGGAATCAGTACAAGATAGGATGAAGCGACTTGGAGCTTATGAGAAGATTGCTTCATTCATGCAAAAAGAAAAGCAGGATTACAGTTTTAAAAGAAAATATGCACAGATCAGAGCGGAAGAGTTCAGATCAGAATGTGATCGTAGAGGACTTAACTGCCATGTGTCTGTAGGTGGTCTGGACAGCATTATATTGTATATGTTCATTCATGAAGTGTGTCATATCGATGTACCAGGTGTATCAGCATCTACACTCGAGGATGCAAGCATTCAAAGAGTACATAAGGCAATCGGAATTATAAATGTGCCGCCACTCATGCGGGATGATGGTACACGATGGACAAAGCCAAAGGTTATACGGGAGTTTGGCTTTCCGGTCATATCCAAGGAGATTGCAGGAAAAATCGAGTTGCTGCAGAATCCAACCAAGAAGAATAAGACAGTCAGACACGCGATCATAACGGGAGAGACCGGGGAATACGGCGGCTGGCAGAAGAATTCGAAGATGCAGCTTAATCAGCGGTGGTTGAAGCTATTCGGCGGGTATGAAAATGAAACCGAAGGATGCGATTTTCAAAAGCCGGATTTTCTGGTATCGGCGAAATGCTGCTATTACCTTAAAGAAAAGAATTGTGATGACTGGGGAAAAGAGCATAACAGTGTGCCGTATTTGGGACTGATGGCATCCGAGGGTGGAAGACGTGCCAAGAGCCTGCGGATGAATGGCTGTAATTACTTCGGGGCATCCACGATCAGATCAGCGCCGTTTGCAATCTTCCACCGGCAGGATATTCTTACGCTTGCCTTGGAGATGGATGATCTCTGGAAGAACGGATTAAAGGAAGAGTATCGTGATGCCGGACTTAGAGCAGGGAGAATAACAGAATGCTTCCAGATGCCGGAGTCGCTGATCCCGGAGATTTACGGAACGATTGAGAAAAAGCCGGACGGTACATTGTATACAACAAAGGCACAGCGTACCGGATGCAGTATGTGTGGTTTTGGAATCCACATGGAGAAGCGACCGCATCGGTTTGATCTGTTGTATGAGAGCAACACGAAAGAGTGGGACTATCTGATGTTCCACATGTGCAAGGACAAAGATGGCAATGACTATGGTTGGGCGAAGGTTCTGGACTACATTGGAGTTGGCTGGGACCCGACAACCATAGGTGGTAATTGCAAGGGGCAGATGAGCCTAGAAGATTTTATGAAATGATAGTTTGCTTAGGAAGCCACTTGCTCTGCCAACTGAGCTACACTGCTAGTTCCTAAACAAGTAATTATATAAAGTAATGAACCAATTAGCATATGCACCACGCCTTTCTTGCTGCTTACATATAAGTAAATAGCGTAAATCAAAATTAATAGTAACATTCCCGCTAATATGATGCAGAGATTGGATTTGAACCAATGACCAAGTGGACGCCTAAACAAACTATTTACAAGCATTATAAACAAAAGAATACAAAATTTCAAGAAAGGAGCCGGAACCTATCCGGATAAAAGGCGCGCCGGGTTCCTTTCAAAAAATGACATATAGAGAATTCTTAGAAACAAAAATTGAGCTGGCTACAGACAGCGGGTTTGTTGTAAAGCCAGAAAAAGTAAATAAGGTATTGAAGCCACATCAGAGAGATGCTGTGATGTGGGCACTGAAAGGTGGCAGACGGGCATTGTTTGAGTCGTTCGGACTTGGAAAAACTGTGCAAGAATTGGAATTTTGCCACCTTGCAGCAGAACATAAAAAGGGTAGAGCTTTGATTGTGCTGCCACTTGGCGTAAAGCAGGAGTTTACACATGATGCTGTGAAAGTGCTCGGATACGAAAAGCCAGAATACTGCCGGACAATGGAAGAGGTGGAGCAGAGCACCAGTCAGATAGTGCTGACGAATTATGAGAGAGTCCGGGATGGAGACATCTGGCCGGAATACTTCGCAGCAACATCCTTGGATGAAGCCAGTGTTCTGCGGTCTTTCGGAAGCAAGACCTATCAGACCTTCCTTGATAAATTCAAGAGCGTACCGTATAAGCTGGTAGCCACGGCCACACCGTCACCGAACAAATATAAGGAGCTGATCCACTACGCCGGATATCTGGAAGTAATGGATACCGGGCAGGCATTGACCAGATTCTTCCAACGTGACAGCACAAAGGCAAACAATCTGACCTTATACCCGAACATGGAAGATGAATTTTGGTTATGGGTAAGCAGTTGGGCACTTTTTGTCACGAAACCTTCAGATCTCAATCCGGTATATTCCGATGAAGGATATGATCTGCCGCCACTTGATGTAAGATGGCATGAATTGCCGGTGCATTATGGCAATACTGCAGATCGTGACGGCCAGATGCAGTTATTTCAGGAAGCTGCCGAGGGATTGAAAGAAGCTGCGGCAGTTAAAAGAGAAAGCATTGACCGCCGTGCAACAGAAATGAAAAGGATTGTGGAAGAATCGCCGGATGATCATTTCTTGTTGTGGCACGATCTGGAGAATGAACGGCATGCGATCAAGAAAGTGCTGCCGGAAGTGGTGGATATCTACGGATCGATGGATTATGATCTGCGGGAACAGCGAGTAATTGATTTCTCGAATGGACGGACAAAATTATTTGCTACAAAGAAATCATTATCCGGGTCTGGATGCAACTTTCAAAGATATTGCCATAGAGAAATCTTCCTAGGGATCGACTATGAATTTAATGATTTCATTCAGGCGGTGCACCGGTGCTACAGATTTTTACAGAGTGAGCCGGTGGTGATTGACATCATCTACATGGAGAACGAGCGGCAGATCAAGGAAGCATTGCTGGAAAAATGGAAGAATCACAATCACATGGTTGCAAAGATGATCGAGATTGTAAAGAAGTATGGTCTTAACTCGGAAAATAAGACACAGCGGTTAGAAAGGAAGATGGGCGTGGAAGGTAGCAGAGAAGAGAGAACAGTGAGAGGAAACCATTATGAAGCGGTATATGGGGATTGCGTAGAGGAAACCCGAGAAATGGAAACAAACAGCATCGATCTGATACATACCTCGATCCCCTTCGGCAACCATTACGAATACAGTGCCAATTATAACGATTTCGGGCATAACCAGAACACGGACCGGTTCTTTGAACAGATGGATTTTCTCACACCGGAACTGCTCCGAGTCCTGAAGCCGGGTCGTGTGGCTGCAATTCATGTTAAGGACCGCGTACTGTTCGGAAATGCGACAGGAACCGGAATGCCTACAATCGAACCATTCCATGCGCTGTGCATTGAGCACTACATGAAGCATGGATTTCAATATTTCGGCATGATTACGGTCGTGACCGATGTGGTTCGTGAGAATAACCAGACATACCGCCTTGGCTGGACAGAGCAGTGCAAGGATGGTTCAAAGATGGGGGTAGGATGTCCGGAATATATCCTGCTTTTCCGAAAGCTGCCGACAGACAGATCGACGGCATACGCAGATGATCCGGTTAAAAAGTCAAAAGAGGATTACACCCGCGCACAATGGCAGATTGACGCACATGGTTATTGGAGATCATCGGGCGACAGACTGATTAGTAAGGAAGAACTTAAGGATTTTCCAGTTGATAGTTTACAGCAGGTGTACAGGGAGTACAGCCGCGGCAGCGTATATAACTATGAGGAACATGTGAAACTTGCGGAAGATCTGGACAATGACGGGAAGCTCCCGGCAACATTTATGGTAGTTGCTCCGGGATCGTGGAATCAGTTGGAAGTGTGGGATGATATCAATCGGATGCGTACCCTTAACACCACGCAGAGCCGCAGACGCGCTCAGATGCACGTATGCCCGTTACAGTTGGATATCGTGGAGAGAATCATCAACAGATATAGCAATGAGGGTGATACAGTCTATGATCCGTTTGGTGGTCTTATGACAGTTCCAATGACAGCGGTTAAGATGCACCGGAATGGTAAAGGATGCGAACTGAATCCGGATTACTTCCGGGATGGTGTCGGCTATTTGCAGGCAGCGGAGAATGAAGTGGACGAGCCGACATTGTTTGATTTTATGGAGATACCGTCATGAAAGAAGAAACGCCGGAGAAAAAAGTAAAGTCATATAGTGAGCAGATCCGGAAAGAAATAAGCCAATGGAAGGACATAAACCAGAACGGGTGTAATGATCCGTTCTGGACGGATGGCTGTAACATGAACCTGACACGGAACCATATCATTTATTATCAGTCAAAGATCCGTGAAATCTGCACAGAGAATCGGTTACCGCTGCCGGATGAATATTATCTTGCGGTTCCGCCGGAAGTCAATGCAAATTATATGGCAAATCTTAAGCAGAAACCACGGGTGGAAAGGTTACGCCAGACGGGGAGAATCATGACTGGATATGTCTATCAGTACGACGAGAACCAGATGAGTTTATTTTGAGCAGGCCGGACAGCTCCGGTTTGCCTAGAACGGAGGAATAAAAATGAAAGTAAACTGGGAAAAGAGTGTTTTTACAATATTACCGACAGTGATAATCGTGCCAAAGAAGTATGCCATTAAGAAAAGAACTTATGTGGCTTTCGCCTGGCTATATTGGTGGATTGACCTGATGGAGTAGAGCAAATCGGCTATAGCTCCGCCAGCAGTAATGCGGCGGGGCGGAAAGAGAGGATAAATAGATGGAGAAATTTTTTACAATTAACAAAGACAGTGATTTTTATAAAGAATATGTACAGTATCAGAAAGATGTAAAAGCGAATGCGCAGGCATTTAAGAAATTTTCGGAGGAACACGGGATTGAGTCGACGCAATATATTCCAGACGATAGAGCGGTAATAATTATTCCAACTGAAAATGATTTGCAGAAATTTCAGGGTATGTTTACAAAAAATAAATTGTATTACGAAAACGGTGTTAGACGTTTCAGAGCAAACTGTCAAATTACCAAGGATTGGCTTGAGATTGCAAAGACGGTACCAAAGCCGAAAAAACCGGATTACTTCTGCTACGGAATGAGATTTTGTGGGAAATATAGCACAAGGTGCTTTATGATCGGCGATGTTTTATATGGTTCGGCGGAGAATGTAGAAGTAAAGCTACTCGACTTTATGACAGAAATTAAAGCGAGCGAGTTTTATAAGGCAATCGAGGAAGAAGAGAGCAGAGAAAAGGAGCAGTTATGAAAAAGAAAATTTTAGCAGCAATTTTAACAGCAACACTCTTGATCGCCGGATGCAGTGACATGGCAAACGTCAGCGCAGGGTAGGATAATACGATGGTATTGGTAGAAGGTTGGCGGGATTACGGTATCTATGCGGACAAAGACACAGGCGTCATGTATCTAGTGTATCAGCGGAATGGTACCGGATGTACCGTTATGCTCAATGCAGACGGGACACCGAAGATCTGGCAGGGAGAGGAATAAAAATAAAATTGTAGTACATTGACAATTGAATATTGACGGTTGTAGTGATATAATTTTCTCATCATAAAAAGGGGGGATGAAATTATGGAAAAACCAAAATGTAGCGATATGGGGAAGGTAATTAGAGAATGGGAAACAGGAGATTCCGAATGCAATGCTTACAGCGAACAATATGAGTGCGGCGCTGTATACAATAATAATTACATGGACATTGTGGGAAATCGGGATCATGATTGTTTCTGGGATTGCCGCCATTGCCAAAAAGGAAGAATTTAAAATGGACAACACTTTACCAACCGTCAAATTCGATGGTTGGTATTTTTTTTCGCAAAAATTGAAAGGGGGAATGCCTGTGGACGAAAAGGAAGTATTTGAAATCTGTAACCAAGTAGACAGCTTCATCGCGGAATATCTGACGGAATCCATCGTAAAGGGAACTTCGTATGACATGCTGGAAGCACACCACGGCATTATCCCGATCAGTAGAAATTGCTTTTACCGGAGGCGGCGGATTGTGAGAAAGATTATGGAGAAGCGGATGGGGCGGATCGTGGAAGAGAAGAATGGGCAGTTGAGGATGGTGTGGTAGAAATGCTTTATATTGTATGACTAAAATGCTATAATTATAATGTATAATTGCATAGAGAGGGTGGTCCAGAAGTGGACGATATTTTAAAATGAGTAGAGGTGAATTAAATGAATATTCTCATACCAATTGTGAAAAATTCTTACGAAATGAGTGATACCATAAAAGCCGCATTAATATCAGCTATGATTCCCGCTTTGATTTCTATTATTGGATTCATTGCAACTAATAGATCTGTAAAAAGAGATTTTAAGAATGAGAGCTTAAAGCAAAGGAACGAAATCGCTTTGAATAAAATGGCAACAATGCCAATGCGTATATTAGAATTGTTGGGAACAATTATTGAAACAGGAGGTCAAAACGAAGAATTAGCAAAAGAATTCGATGGTTTTATGAATGAAGTGTATGCATATGGATCTGAAAATGCAATAGCGCTTATTTCCAAGATACAAAAGGATAATATGTTTTTTGGCGATAATGTCGCTGATAGGAATTTGTATGAATTAATTGCTATGTATATACTGTTAGCCACACAGATAAAATATGATGTTACAGGAATAATCGTTAGTCCGGAAAAGTGGTATGAAATGAGGATGAACGATTATGAAATTAACAGGGAGAAGATGCGATTAGCCAACAATAATGTTGTAAAGATGTTTGAATTAAATAAGCGATTTTACATAAAGAAAATTCGATGATATGATAAGATATTGGAAAGAGAGGTTATCTTTAGTGAGACCTCTCTTTTTTATGCCCTAAATTGGTACAAATCCACTGAATGCCAATGGTAAAATTACTATAGAACAGTAATTGAACAGGGAGGGAGAAGCGTGGAAAAAGAAAACGAACTGAAAAAGGAGTATCTGCGATCATATACACCAGCGGTCAGCGCCGCGCGCCGGATAGAGGAAGAAATTGAGCAGTTAAGAGCAGATAAGATGGCACCGGCACTTGTCATGGATGATATGCCACATGCCCATGATCAGAAAGATCTCTCTGACTACGCTGCAAAGCTGGACGAGTTGGAGAGGAAACTTATTAAAGCACGGTATGAGCGCATAGATCTATATGCAGATATATTCGCAGATATTGAGCGTTTAGAGGATGAGACAGAAAAGGCAGTATTGACATACAGATACCTTCGGAGACAAAGTTGGGAAGAAATCTGTGTAAAGCTTGGATATCAGTGGGCGCAGGTTCACCGAATTCATGCCAGGGCATTGAAACATTTCAATCCGACGGGTGGATATTATGAGATTTTGATCAAAAAAATGAAAGATGATACACAATGATACACTTATCTGTGGTATGATTGTAGCGTGAAAGAGCGTAAGAGGAAATGATTCCCCTTGCGCTTTTTTCGTCTTTTGACTACTGGGGCATCATGAAACACAGGGGTGTCCCACTTCTCCCTATAAAAGAAACAGGCAGGTGATACTATTGGCAAGGAGTCCGAACCAAAAGGCAGAGAAAGCCCGAGAACTGTATAAGGGTGGAATGAAGCTGGTTGAGATTGCAAGTCAACTAGAGGTTCCTGCCGGGACAGTTCGGAGATGGAAAAGTACATACCATTGGGATAGCGAGCAACAAAACGAGCGTTCGGAAAAGAAAAGCGAACGTTCGGAAAGCAAAAAGAACGTTACGGACAAGGCTGTAGCTGATGAAGTCAAGCAGGTAATACAGAATACCGAATTGACCGATAAGCAACAGCTTTTTTGCATACATTACATCCGATGCTTCAATGCTACCAAGGCATACCAGAAAGCGTACGGTGTTGATTATGCGACTGCAGCATCCATAGGCTATCGTTTGTTGGAGAAAGATGGAGTAAAACAGGAAATCCATAGGTTGAAACAGGACCGTCTCAACAGAGAGTTCCTGAGTGAATCCGATGTATTCCAGAAGTACATGGACATTGCTTTTGCAGATGTGACTGACTTTGTAGAGTTTGGAAATGAGGATGTGGATGTGATCCTGGACACAGGAGAGCGAAAGACCATCACAGTAAGCCATGTCAATATCAAGAATGATGCGGACGTGGACGGAACGATCATTTCCGAAGTATCCAAGGGTAAGGACGGCGTAAAGGTAAAACTTGCTGACCGAATGAAAGCCTTGCAGTGGCTTACGGATCATATGGATCTTGCGACTGACAAGCAGAAAGCAGAGATTGCATTACTGAAAGCCAAGGTACAGACAGACGATGGCGAGGAGATTGCAGACGATGGGTTCCTTGATGCTCTGAACGGCACAGCTGCGGAGGACTGGGGCGATGAAGAGAATCAGTAAGATTAAGCGGATTTTCAAGTTCAAGCCATTTTCAAAGAAGCAGCGCAAAGTATTGAACTGGTGGTGCGAGGATTCTCCTGTTAAAGATAAGGATGGCATTATCGCCGATGGTGCTATCCGGTCCGGAAAGACAGTGAGCATGTCACTTTCGTTTGTTATGTGGGCGATGAACTCATTTGACGGCGAAAATTTCGGTATGTGTGGTAAGACAATTGGCTCTTTCCGTAGAAATGTACTATTTTGGCTTAAGCTGATGCTCCGTAGCCGCGGTTATACCGTGGCAGATCACAGAGCTGACAATTTGGTCATTGTTTCCCGAGGCGGCGTGACCAATTATTTCTATATATTTGGTGGCAAAGACGAACGATCGCAGGATCTCATTCAAGGTATTACCTTGGCTGGGGTCTTTTTTGATGAAGTTGCGCTGATGCCGGAAAGCTTCGTGAACCAGGCAACCGGACGATGTTCTGTTGACGGTTCAAAATATTGGTTCAATTGCAACCCAGATGGACCATATCATTGGTTCAAGACCGGATGGATTGATAAGCGAGAAGAAAAGCATCTGTTGTATCTGCATTTTACGATGGATGACAACCTAAGCCTGTCGGAGAAAATCAAAGAACGATATCGAAGTATGTACACCGGTGTATTCTATCGCCGGTACATTCTTGGTTTATGGGCGATGGCAGAGGGCATCATCTATGATATGTTCGACACTGCCAAGCATGTGCTTTCCAGTCTGAATAATCTGGTCAATGCGAACTATTATGTGTCGTGTGACTATG
>ERZ773239.2038-NODE-2038-length-12847-cov-9.225766_pt1 | contig 12847 bp, 15 predicted proteins | sample MGYA00580521_ERZ773239 | MGnify/ENA primary metagenome ERZ773239 (study PRJEB29015, sample SAMEA2737801) | human gut metagenome | biome: human gut; feature: human-associated habitat; material: faeces | place: China | collected 2012 ... | reverse complement strand
GCCGCACCTCGCTCGCCGTATCGGCACTTAGAATTATGCGGTATTGCCCTAAGTTGCCACCATAAAAATTATTCCCCGGCAAATACTTCATCTGTCATATTGCCCGCCGCGTCAAACAGCGCCACGCGGAAGCTGCCCGCCCCGGTGGCATGGTTCTCAGCCTGCTCGGCGCAGGCTTTCCAGAACCGTGCGGCCTGCACGGCAGCGGTAAAGGCATCCCCCGGCTGCACGGCGGCAAACGCCCCGCACAAAACGGAAAGCATACACCCGGCTCCCGTCACGGTGCGCATCCGGTCGCTGCCGCCGCGCACGGTGCAGAGCTGCTGCCCATCGGCAATCAGGTCCTCGGTGCCGGAAAGCAGCACCACACACCCCAGCTTTTGTGCCAGAGCTGCGGCCAGCCCGGCGGGCGCTTTGGGGGCGGTCAGACTGTCCACCCCGTGCTCGCTGCCGCCAAGGCCCAGCAGGGCGGCGGCCTCCCCGGCGTTCACCCGCACAATGGCGGGCTGCACCTGCTGCAAAAGGCTCTGGATGTTTGCCAGCCGCCAGGGGCTTGCGCCCACGCCCACCGGGTCCAGCACAACAGGGATGCCGCGGCGGTTTGCCGTGGCACCGGCGGTGCGGGCGGCGGTGAACTTGGCTTCGTCCGGGGTGCCGGTGTTCAGCACAACGGCGCTGGCCAAAGCGGCAATGTCGGCCATTTCCTGCGGGGCCTGGGCCATGATGGGGCTTGCCCCGATGGCCAGCGCCAGGTTGGCGCAGTCGTTGGCAGAAACAATGTTGGAAATGCAGTGCAGAAGCGGGTGCTGCGCCCGGATGGCAGCCAGCGGTGCGGATACGGACATAAATACAAACCTCGTGTTACTTGTTCAGGGCGTTCTGCATGGATTTCAGGGTGCCGTTCTTTTCCAGCGCAAACAGGATGATGCCGGCAATGATGGAACCACCCACGGTGGAAACCAGGAACGGCACAATGTAGGCATAGAACGCAATATCGCCGGCGGCTTTGCCCATAAACAGGATAGCGACCGGCCATGCCAGCAAACCGCCGATGATGCCGGTGCCGAACACCTCACCGATCAAAGTGGGCAGCAGCTTGTGGGTTTTGTGGTAGACAATGCCGCACAGCAAAGCGCCGCACATGCTGCCGGGGAACGCCATCAGGCTGCCAAGGCCCAGCAGGTTGCGCAGCAGGCTGGCCACAAATGCGGCACCAACACCGTACCAGGGTCCCAGCAGAACGGCGCACAGTACATTGACCATGTGCTGCACCGGCGCGCACTTGCTGCCAAAAACAGGGAAAGAAAACATGCTGCCAACAACAGCAACGGCACACAGAACACCGGCCAGAGCCAGCTTTTTGGTATTGGACTTTTTCATATCGAGTACTCCTTTTTCAATATAACAAAAAAGCGGAAGGCTGCCGCAGGCATCTGCCGTCAGCCGCCTTGTACGGGCGCAGCGGGCAAACACTTCTCCCCGCTGTTCGGTCGAAGCTTGCTGGCTTCCTCTCACGCCGGAACACGGCTTCCCATCGCTGAATCACAAAGCTCCGGGCGCTCCCCCGCAGCTTCGGGCACAATGCCTGTTTTCCTTCCTTTCCCCTAAGGCGGCCCAACGGGCCAGCCCTGATATGATACAAAAAAGCAGGGGCCCAACGCGGAGCCCCTGCAAAAAAGACAGAACAAAACAGTTGAAAGTCTTCCTACGGTGGCATGGTCCACATCAGGTATTAAGGGTCGAAGCAGCGCTTCCTCTCAGCCAAAAAAGCTCCCCTGATTTCGTTACCCATCATAAACACTTACGGGAATTTTGTCAAGGTCTTGTTTTTATCCGCAAAAAGGGGTATGATAGTACCTGTTATGGGGAGCCACTATGGCTGAGAGGGAACAATCGGTTCCGACCCGATGAACCTGATGTGGGTAATGCCAACGTAGGGAGAATGCAACATTCGTGTACAAAGCGGGTGCGCCTTTTTCCGGCGCGCCCGTTTTTTGTTTTGCCTTTTTTGGAGGTTTTGTTTATGAAAGTTCTGCCGCAGCAGCTGCGCCTGTACGCTGTGACCGACCGCACCTGGCTGAACGGCCGCCGCCTTGCCGATGTAGTGGCCCAGGCCATTGACGGCGGGGCAACCTTTGTGCAGCTGCGGGAAAAATGCCTGGACGAACACGACCTGCTGGCCGAAGCCGAGGAACTGTCCGCCCTGTGCCACTTCCGTCATGTGCCGTTTGTGATTGATGATAATGTCGAGGTTGCTTTGGCAGCCGGGGCGGACGGCGTGCATGTGGGCCAGAGCGATATGGCCGCTAAGCGCGCCCGCGCCCTGCTGGGGCCGGATAAGATTTTGGGCGTATCGGCCCATAACGCTGCCGAAGCGCTGGCCGCCCAGGCCGACGGCGCGGACTACCTTGGCTGCGGCGCGGCCTTTGTGACCGGCACCAAGCTGGACGCCCACCCTGTTACTGCTGAAACCATGCGCGCGGTAACGGCGGCGGTCAACATCCCCGTTGTAGCCATCGGCGGCATTGACGCCGCCAACCTGCTGCAGCTGCAGGGCAGGGGGCTGGCCGGTGTGGCCGTTGTCAGCGCCATTTTTGCCCAGGCCGACCCCTGCGCTGCCAGCCGGGAACTGTACCGCCTGGCCGGGCAGTTATAATATGACCTTGCAGCTTTGGGGTGTTCGATACATCCTATCGCTGTTGGTGCGCTGTGCATTGGGGGCACCACCTTGCACGGCGGATATTTTTACCTGATGCTGAACCACGCCCGATACGGGCAACAGGAGGAAAAACATGAGAACAGCATTGACAATCGCTGGCAGTGACTCCAGCGGAGGCGCCGGAATTCAGGCCGACATCAAAACCATGACGATGAACGGCGTGTTTGCCATGAGCGCCATCACCGCCCTGACCGCCCAGAACACCACTGGGGTAACCGGCATCCTGAATTCAACGCCGGAATTTTTAGCGCAGCAGCTGGATGCCGTGTTTACGGATATCTACCCGGATGCTGTCAAGATCGGTATGGTCAGCTCCCAGGAGCTGATCCGCGTGATCGCCCAAAAGCTGCGGCAGTACGGCGCAAAGCATATCGTGGTGGACCCCGTGATGGTGGCAACCTCCGGCGCAGCCCTGCTGGAACCGGACGCAGTTACCGCGCTGGAAACTGAGCTTTTGCCCCTGGCGGAAGTCATTACCCCCAACATCCCCGAAGCAGAGATCCTGTGCGGCCACAGCATTAAGACGGCTGCCGATATGGAAAACGCCGCTAAAGAGATCAGCCAGAAATTTGGCTGCAATGTGCTGTGCAAGGGCGGGCATAACCTGAACGATGCCAACGACCTGCTGGTGCTGACTGATGGCAGCGCCGCCTGGTTCAACGGCCAGCGCATTGATAACCCCAACACCCACGGCACCGGCTGCACCCTGTCCAGCGCCATTGCCTCCAACCTGGCAAAGGGCTATGATCTGGAAACCGCTGTGCGCCGCGCCAAGGCGTATATTTCCGGCGCATTGGCCGCCATGCTGGACCTGGGCCATGGCTCCGGCCCCATGAACCACGCCTTTGCATTGGATAACGAGTGGAGCAAGGAGGCCGAAGCATGAAAAAGACTTCTGTATTCCAAAACAGCCTGATCTGGTTCGGCGCTGGTGTTTCCATTGCTGAGATCCTGACCGGCACTTACTTTGCCCCCCTCGGCATGGCCAAGGGCTTTGCCGCAATCCTGCTGGGCCATCTGATCGGCTGCACCATGATGTTCTTTGCCGGTCTCATCGGCGGGCGCACCGGGCTTTCCGCCATGGAAACCTCCAAGCTCAGCTTTGGCAAAAAGGGCAGCCTGTGGTTTGCCGCCCTCAACGTGCTGCAGCTGGTCGGCTGGACAGCCATCATGATTTATGACGGCGCGCTGGCGGCAAACGGCATTGCCGGTGTGGGTGCCTGGCTGTGGTGCCTTGTTATCGGCGCATTGATCCTGGTCTGGATTCTGATCGGCCTGACCGATTTGGGCCGCATCAACCAGGTGGTTATGGTGCTGCTGTTCGTGCTGACCCTTGTCATGTGCAAGGTCATCTTCTTTGGCGGCAACGGTATCATGACCGCGCAGGATGATTCCCTCAGCTTTGGCGCTGCCGTGGAGCTGGCCGTTGCCATGCCGCTGTCCTGGCTGCCGCTCATCAGCGATTATACCCGCGAAGCCGAAAAGCCCTTTGCCGCTACCCTGGCCAGCACTGTTACTTACGGCGTTGTTTCCTGCTGGATGTACCTCATTGGCATGGGCGCTGCCATCTATACCGGCCAGAGCGATATCGCCCAGATCCTGCTGCAGGCTGGCCTTGGAGTGGTCGGCCTGCTGATCGTGGTGTTCTCTACCGTCACCACCACCTTCCTGGATGCTTGGAGCGCCGGTATCTCTGCCGAGACCATCGCCCCCAAGTTCAAGGGCAAGCAGGTCGCTTTGATCGTGACCGTCATTGGCACCGTGGGCGCGATTGTTTTCCCCATGGATGATATCACCGATTTCCTGTACCTCATCGGCTCTGTGTTTGCCCCGATGATCGCCGTGCAGATTGCCGATGCTTTTATCCTGCATTCGGATGCTTCCGCCAAGGAGCTTTCCGCTTCCCGCATGATCATCTGGCTGGTGGGCTTTGTGATCTACCGCATCTTGATGAACATTGACTTTGTGCTGGGCAATACCCTGCCGGATATGCTCATCACCATGTTCATCACCGTGGTGTGGGGGCTGTGCGTGAAAAAGAACAAGAGCAAGGCATAAAATAAGAAATCCCCATAAAATGCAAAAGCAGAGCTGTCAAAAGCTCTGCTTTTTTCATATACACGCCAAATGGTATTTTATCCCTGTAGGGCGGGATGCCCTCATCCCGCCGCGGAGAAACCTTGCCGATTATGATAAAAGCCGCAAATGATTTGTAGGGGACGATGCTAGCATCGTCCCGCTGCCGGGCCTTGCCGTATATTCCATTATTTGTTAGGCCCTGCGTGTGGAACCACCCCTCAGTCACCTGTGGTGACAGCTCCCCTCAAAGGGGAGCCAATCTCTTTCTTTTAGATTGCGGTGGCTCCCCTTTGAGGGGAGCTGGACGCGGAGCGGCCTGAGGGGTGGCTCCTCGTCACAAACCTAAAAATATTCATGCCGGGGCTGCGGAGCGGTGCTTAAGCCGTCAGGCGGGAATTGTGCGGTGTTGCCCTATAATAAAACTTGCCGCAAACCCTGCACTCAATAAATCGCTTCCTCCCTCCAATGTGCCAGGCGGTGCACCGTTTCGTCATCCTCCACCCAGCCCTCCACGGGGCTGGCGGCGGCGTTGGGGGCGTAACTCTGCATCACGCCGGGGCTGCGCCCGGCCAGGTATTCCCGCGCGTTTTTCTGGCGGGCGGGCACCGGCGGCTGGCCGCAGCAGTCCGGCTTGGCGGGCTCGGCCTGCTTGGGTGTGCGGGCGGGCTGTTTGCGCAGGTCAATAATGCTGTTGGCGGTGTTCTGCTGCGTTTGGCCGCGGGCGGTGCCATCCGCCTGATGGGTGATACGGGTACTCATTCTGCATCCCTTCTTTCTACCCATCATGATTCCCGCCGCTATGGTCCCTTATGCGGGAAGGCAAAAATTGCCCTGTCCAACTTCGGCAAAATATGCTATACTGATAGTCCAATTCAAACCAAAGGAGCTGCCCCCATGGATGTCAAAATCAATCAGGTCATTTTACATATTCTGGATGCCGGCGCATCGGAACCGGTGCTTTCGGACCGGCCGATGGAGCTGGATGCTGACCTTTATGAATATTTTTCCGTCTGCATTGAAAAGGCATTTGCCAGCGATGACAGCAAAAACTGCCGCTTTCTGCCGGATTCTCCCTTTTTGCAGGAGATGCAGCACAACGATGACTTTATTGATCTTTCGCGCCGCATTGCGGGTGTGATTTTTGAACAGCTGCTGCAATATCAGGGCATCCCCTCCGGTGACCTGGCCGTGGTGGACTGCGCTGTGGACGGTGTGCCGTTTTATGCGGTGCTTAAACTGAACTACCGCCCCGGCTTTACCCATGTAACCAACGTGATGGGCAACGGCCAGTGCAGCACCATTGCGCCGCAGCGCACCCTGCTGCCTGGCAACAGCAAGGCGGACGAAGCCGCGCTGATCGACCGCGCCAACCTGACCATTCGCCTGATTGAAAAAAAGGTGGCGCTGGACGATAAAAAAGACTTTTACCTTTCCACAAAAGTGTTTGCCTGCACCCAGGCCATGCCGGAAAAGGCCAAGCTGAAAGCCGTATGCGAAACCGCTGTGGCCGCCGTGCAGCAGGCCTACCCGGAGCCGGAACAGCTGGACGATGTGCCGCCCTTTGACGGCGGCACCGAAACCGCCGTGGAGTTGCTGGTACGCAACCAGGCGGTGGATAACACCATCTCGGTGGAGGATGTGCGCACCCGCATGGAGGAGCAGTATCCCCTTGCCGTGCCCGCTTTTGAGCAGGCGCTGGCGGATTCCGGCGTGGAGCGCAACGACCGGGTCACGGTCAGCCCGTCCCGCATCAAAAAGCTGGAAAGCCGCAGCTTTAAGACCGAATCCGGCATTGAGATCAAGATCCCCGCGGAACTGTGCAACAGCGACGATGCAGTGGAGTTCATCCACAGTGCAACGGGCGGGCTTTCGCTGCTGATCAAGGACGTTTTGGTGTAAAACTGGCAAATATATTGCCTTTTGGGGGCCGCCCGGTATAGGGCGGCTCTTTTGGTATAGAACAGTAAAAAACAATTTATTTTAATGGAATTTTCCACAAGGACAGTTCAATTTTGCAAATGGACTGCCCACGGCCAACTGCTTATAATGGTGGGAACGAAGAGAAAGCTTTATAAAGACATCTGGAAAAGTGAAAGGAATGTGGTTTGCGGCATGGCCAGCCATACAGGCAAAATTGATATGATCCGCGGCTCCATCATCAAATCGGCGGCACTGTTTGCCCTGCCGATCTGTGTGGGCAATATCTTGCAGCAGCTTTACGGCACGGTGGATACCCTTGTGGTGGGCAATTTCTGTGATTCCGCCGCGCTGGCGGCGGTGGGCACCGCCACACAGCCAATGGAAATTCTGCTGTGCGTGTTTTTGGGCATCGGCAACGGGGCGTCCATCCTTGTTTCTCAGGAAATGGGCCGCCGCAATGCGGATGGGCTGCGCATGCTGGTGCGCACATCGGTGTGGTTTTTGTATCTGTGCGCCATCCCGGTCACGATACTGGCAATGTTTGTCGGCCCGGCGCTGCTGCGGCTGATGCAGGTCCCGGCAGATGCCTTTGATTATGCGGTACTCTACCTGCGGATCACGGCGCTGGGCACCCTGGGCAACCTTGGCTATAACATGAACGCCGGTATTCTGCGCGGGCTGGGGGACAGCCGGTCCACCTTGCTGTTGCTGCTGATCTCCTGCCTGACCAATATTGTGCTGGATGTTGCCTTTGTGGCGGTGCTGGGCATGGGTGTGGCCGGTGCGGCGCTGGCAACCACCATTGCGCTGTATCTTTCCTGGCTGGCCAGCATCCTGTACGCCCGCCGCAATTACGAGGGTTTGCAATTTCCTCTGCTGCCCCATGGCTATGATAAGGCGCAGCTGGCGGCTATCCTGAAAGTGGGTGTGCCGCTGGGGCTGAATAACTCGCTGTACTCGGTGGGGCATGTGGCGGTGCAGGCTGTGTATAATATGCAGGGTTCGGTGTTTGTGGCCGGGTGCTCCATTGCAGGCCGTGTAACCGGTATTGCCGGCATTGCCATCACCTCGTTTTCTTCTGCCGCGGTGGTGTTTGCCGGGCAGAACCTGGGGGCCGGCAACTACCGCCGCTTGCAGCGGGGCGTGGTGCAGATCACCTGCGCTGCCGGTGTAGTTACATTACTGATTGGCCTGGTGGCTACTGTGTTCTGCCGCCCGCTGCTGGGGCTGTTCAGCAGCGACCCGGCGGTTCTGGATGCCGCAGTGCGCTATACCTGGTGGGTGCTGCCCTTTATCTGGACTTATGCGGTGTTCAACTGTATGATGAGCTTTGTCAACGGTACCGGCGCGGTCAAATATACCACGGTGGTCAACCTGCTTATCCTGTGGGCTGTGCGCATCCCGGCGGCGTATATCCTGCATGCGCTGGGGTACGGCACTTCCTCCATGGCCTGCGTTTCCCTCAGCTATGCCGTGGGCCTGGTGGCCATGCTCGGTTATTTTTTGACCCCGGAATGGGGCAAACTGCGCCGCAAAGCAAAGGAACTGGGGGACGCGGTGACGGCGGAAACAGAACCGACACTGTAAAATATAAAATCAATAAAAGTCTGCGGAGAACTCCCAAAGTGACAGAACGAATCATCGGCAACCAAATCCGGCTGCCCCCTATTATCGGAATGATGCGGTGTCCCTGCTGTGGTATCGGGACAGGGATGTCTGCAAGCAGGTGGATAGCCGGGATGCGCCATACGATGTGGAACTTTTGCGCCGTATGTACGATTATCTTAGCACCCGCGGTGATTGCTGCTATATCGAATATGAGGGTACGCTGGTTGGGGATGTCTCCCTGCAAAATAATGTGGAAATTGCCATTGTGGTAAGTAAAGCGTTCCAGAACCAGCACATCGGGCGGCGGAGAGGGTAAAGCGGGCAAATCGGAACTTGTCGGAGTAAAACTCCGCCATCTTGCGCTGTGCGCAAGCCCGTTCTGTCGCTTGAAAGCCCCCCACTGGGGCTTTCATTGCTTCACTTCGTTTCGCAAGCGCGAATTTATTAATATTTATTTCCCGAAGCGTATATTCTGTACGGTTCTTTTTTCAATCGTCAGATTTTCGTAGATGCGAATGCCGCCGTTTCCCTGCGGCGCTTGCGCAAGCAAACCCACTTTCACCTTTTTTGCCCCGAAAAGATTGAAAAATCTGGTCATGTAAAAAGTCTTTCCATCCTCGGAATAATGGAATGCGTACGAATCGTTCACTCTGCAAATTTGCAGCCAAACACAATTTCCTGCAATATTGCATCCGTTTGCGTCATCGGATACACCATTTTTGGTAACTACACTGACCGCGGCGTGTGTACCAAAGTCAGTTTTTTCAAAGCAGCTTTTTGCCCAGTTGTTTGCATCTTCCATGACCATGAGCGATGCGGAATCATAGGTATCCTTAAAATCATGAGACACCTTAACTTTAAGAACAAAGTCTCCTTCAATTTCGGTAAAGTAAAAAGGTGCATTACATAGCGTTTCGGGGGTTATCCCTTCTTCTGAAACAGCGCCGTTGTTACAGAAAAAGTCGCTCTGCGCAGGTGCATAAATTTCTATTTTTCCGTTTTCCGTTGTTATGTTGCCTTTGTTTAGCCATTGGAAATCCATAATTCTTTACCTCCACAAACTCCGATTTGCATGTTTTACAACACTTTACTTCAAATCAATACCGGTACACAATGCCCTGCTTCACGGCGTTGGATGCTTGCTGCCCGGCTAGGCGGCTGGCGAGGGCCAGCGCAAAGGGGATGGCCGCACCCAGCGCTTCGCCGGTAATGATGTTGCCGTCCAGCGTGATGGGCAGGCCGGTGTACTCGGCCCCGGCGGCGGTCAGTTTATCTTCCATGCCGGGGTAAACCGTTGCCTTTTTGCCCTGCAAAATGCCGAACGCCGCCAACACAGACGGTGCGGCGCAGATTGCGGCCACGACCTTGCCTGCGGCGGCAAACTCGGTGCAGACCTTGCGCACCGTGGCATCGGCTTTCAGGTTGTCCACACCCGGAATGCCGCCGGGCAGGATGGCGGCATCAAAAGCGGAATAATCCAGCTCTTCAGCCAGAGCATCCGCCACAACGCTGATGCTGCGGGCAGATTTGACGATCTTTTCGCCGCCCACGGCAGCAATCGTTACTTCCACACCGGAACGGCGCAGCAGATCCACGCACAAAAGGCCCTCGCACTCTTCCAGGCCGGGCGCAAAAAAGATAACAGCTTTGCTCATACAAAACACTCCTTTACAAAATAATACAATTTGAATAATATAAAACAAATATACAAATATGACTAAAGCTCTTCTGAATAATACAATCTGGAAAATACAAATAAAATATACGAATTAAAATGGGTGGAACCGCGCGACCAGCAGGCCAATGAACGGCAGGGGTGCGGCCCGGCGGCGCAGCGCCGTGATAAGCCCCACCAGCGAAAGCACATCTACCAGCAGCGTCAGGCTCAACGCAACCTGCTCCAGCACCGGAACAAACCCAAGCGCGGCACAGATGGTTGCCAGCATCAACACCATCAGCCCTTGGTTCAGGTGGAACCGTACAAATTCATCCTGCCGCCATTTGGTGCAGGCGGGAATTAAAATCAAAATGCTCAGGTAGCACAAAGCACCCATCCAGCGGGCCGTGCTGCTGACGGCGGGTTCTTCCGGCTGGGTGTGTTCCGCTTTGGCCGGTTCAGCAGGGGCAGCCGCGGGGGTGCTGCGCTTTTTCTTTTTACTCATACTTGCCACCAAACAAAAAGTCCATGCATGCAGGCACCTGCTTGGCCCAGCAGGCTTCGCAGTGGGTGCCGTCCGGCTGCATATAGGGGTCAACGGCGGCGCCTTTGCCCAGCAGCGCGCGGCATACTTCCAGCGCATTGGCGGTGTATTCGCCCAAAGCACCGGGCTTATCGCTCTCTTTTTCGCCCCAGCTCAGATAAACACGGGTGCCGGGGTGGATCGTGGCGTTGGCAATCTCCTGCCGCAGCTCTGGCATGCACAGCCGCACCGAGGGCGACAGGCATGCTGCTTTGGAAAACACTTTGTTGTAAACGGTGATGGCGTACAGGCTCATCAGGCCGCCCATGCTGCTGCCGCCAATGGCCGTGTTGGCGCGGCCAGACAGGGTGGGGTAGCGCTTGTCCATCATCGGCTTGAACTTTTTGGTCAGCCACTCCATGTATTCATGCCCCGTGCCCATAATGCCGCCGAACCAGTCCGACTGGTAGGGACAGTATTCTTCCAGCCGCTTGTTGCCCTCGTGGTTGCACTCCGGTGCGGCAATGATCCAGTTGGGGTGGGCGTCACAGTATTCTTTCAGCCCCCAGCAGGTGCCGTATGTGGCGGTGGAGTCAAAAAACAGGTTGTGGCCGTCAAACATATAGAGTACGGGATATTTTTTGCCGGAAGTCTGCCAGTCATCCGGCAGGTAAACAAAAGTCCGGCGGGTCAGCCCGTACGGGGTAATGCTGACATCAAACGTTTCAACCATACAAAATCCCCCAATTCCAGCAGGGCAAACGCCCGACCAAAAGATTGGTATTATTGTACCGCAAAAACCGATCTTTGACAACCGCCCGCAATCTGCCCGCTCTTGGTGGAAAACTATTGTCATGATTTGTGTCTTGACACATGACAACTTCGGCGGTACAATGCTGAAAGATATCTGAGAGGAGCAAGAGTATGGGAAAGCTTAAGGAATTTTTGAAGCGCAAGGACGTTGTGTTCTCGGCGCATCGCTATGGCATCGATGCTATGGGCGCTATGGCTCAGGGCCTGTTTGCCAGTTTACTGATCGGCACCATCATTAAAACGCTGGGCGAGCAGATCGGCCTGCAGTTTTTGGTGGATGCCGGTACTTTCGCCCAGAGCGTGGCCGGGCCTGCCATGGCGGCTTCCATCGGTTACGCCCTGCATACCCCGCCGCTGGTGCTGTTCAGCCTGATCGCTGTGGGCAGTGCTGCCAACAGCCTGGGCGGTGCAGGCGGCCCCCTGGCCGTATACTTTATCGCCATTGTTTCGGCAGAGTGCGGCAAGCTTGTCAGCAAAGAGACCAAAGTCGATATCATCGTTACCCCGGCGGTCACCATTCTGGTGGGCACGGGTCTGAGTGTGCTGTTTGCCCCTGCCATCGGCGCGGCGGCTTCTGCGGTGGGCAGCGTGATCATGTGGGCTACTGAGCTGCAGCCCCTGCTGATGGGCATTCTGGTTTCGGTGCTGGTTGGCATTGCGCTGACTTTGCCCATTTCCAGCGCAGCCATCTGCGCGGCGCTCAACCTGACCGGTCTGGCGGGCGGCGCTGCCGTTGCGGGCTGCTGCGCCCAGATGGTCGGCTTTGCCGTGATGAGCTTTAAGGAAAACGGCGTGGGCGGTCTGGTCAGCCAGGGCATTGGCACCAGCATGCTGCAAATGCCCAATATCCTGAAAAAGCCCCGCGTGTGGCTGCCGCCGATCATTGCTTCCGCCATTACCGGCCCCATTGCCACCTGCGTGTTCAAATTGCAGATGAACGGCCCGGCGGTTTCTTCCGGCATGGGCACCTGCGGCCTGGTGGGTCAGATCGGCGTGTACACCGGCTGGGTGGCCGATGTGGCATCCGGCGCAAAAGCGGGCATCACCGCCTTTGACTGGGCAGGCTTACTGCTGGTCAGCTTTGTTCTGCCCGCCGTGCTGTGCGCGGTGCTGGGCGCGCTGTTCCGCAAAAAGGGCTGGATCAAGGACGGCGACCTGAAGCTGGACTAAGCCAATGGACGTTTAGGAAGTGTGGGCGACGCTGGAACAGCACCAGGGCGAGCAATTTTATACCGCAAAATGCCTGCCGTTTTGCTATATCATCTGTGGCGGCGAGCTGTTTGTGGACCGCCGCAGCAAATCCATCACCATCTCCACCGTGGCGGCGGCCCTGCAAAAGATTGCGACCCGCCAGGCAGCGGGGGAGGGCCATCACCGGCCTCAAAAAGATTGGCTGCTATGGCGCCAGCTACTTATACCCGATGTTTTAAATCTGGGTATCATTCCACAACCTGAAACGGGCAAAGAAATTTTAGGCAATACCGCATAATTCTAAGTGCCGATACGGCGAGCGAGGTACGGCAGATGC
>ERZ773239.2016-NODE-2016-length-12982-cov-3.629535_pt1 | contig 12982 bp, 12 predicted proteins | sample MGYA00580521_ERZ773239 | MGnify/ENA primary metagenome ERZ773239 (study PRJEB29015, sample SAMEA2737801) | human gut metagenome | biome: human gut; feature: human-associated habitat; material: faeces | place: China | collected 2012 ... | reverse complement strand
GCGTACGCGGTGCGTACGTTGATGAAATTCGGGTGCAGCTGGCGGAAAATCAGCCACAAAAGCAAGTGCAGAAAGACTCCGAGAGTACATACCTTCCTTACTCCTGCCGCGTCTGGCTCGCCTTATACTCTTTTGGCGACTGCCCCATCGCTTTTTTGAACGCCGCGCTGAAATAGTGTGAATCGTTGTATCCCACCTGCTCCCCGATCTCGAACGTCCGGTAGGAGGTGCATTTCAAAAGTTCACATGCCCGTTCCATCCGCACCTGCGTCAGATACTCCACAAAGGACTGCCCCGTCTCCTGCTTGAAAATCGAACTGAAATAGCTCGGACTGACGCCAATGTGCGCAGCAATCCGGTTCAGCGACAGGTCGCTCTGGCTGAAATTTGCCCGGATATATTCCTTTGCATCCCGAATCACGCTGCCATAACGGTCGTTCGATGCCCGGTCACGCGCCTGCAGGGCAACCGTAAACTCATCGACCAGATAGGCTTTCGTCATCTCCACGCTCTCGATCACCTTCGGAACCCGTTTTATGTCAACCACACTTTCCGGAACCTCCGGCGGATCCGCTTTCAATTTCTTCAAAAACTCCTGCACACAGTAAAAAATATCCATCGTCATATACTGACGCAGCAAGAGCGATTTGTAATTATGTTCACCGATCGCTGCAAAATACTCCTCGACAAACGGACTGCACTCTTCGACTGAGCCGAGCTTTAAAAAATCGTTGATAAGCTTCCGGTCAACGCCGCTGTAATCCGTTTTGTCCAGAAATTCTGTATATTTTTCGTAGCTGACAAAATACCTCTCCAGAAGCTTTGATTTTTCCCGCTCTTCCCGGATCTCGTCCGCCGCCTTTTTCAACGCATCGATGAGTCCCGCCGAGGATACCGGTTTCAGCAGATAATCGCTGATTCCTATCTTGATCGCCTCTTTTGCATATTCAAATTCATTGTAGCCGCTGAGCACGATGATCCGCGTGCGCGGAAGCGTCTTTTTCACCAGACGGCTCAGCTCCAGCCCGTCCATAAACGGCATCTTGATATCCGTTACCAGAATATCCGGCTGTGCCTTCAATATCAGCGGATACGCGTACTCGCCGTCGCCCGCCTCCCCCGCAAATTCAAATCCGTGGCTCGCCCAGTCAATATTATCCCGTATACCGTGCCGGATGATTGCCTCATCCTCTACCAGAAACACCTTTACCATGGTTTTCCCCCCTGGACTCCATTTTTCTCTGTCCTTTTTATCCATTTGCCCGAATACACCCGTTTTTCATTTCCGTCCACACGCCATTTTGCCGGCTGAAAATATTCACGCCTTACTTCTTCTCACTCACTTCATACAAATCACTCCGCCGGTTTTCCAGCGACGGAATCTGCTTCCGTATCTTCTCCAGATAATCTAAATCAATCTCCGCATAGGTGATCCCCGGTGCATCCTTTGACCGTGCAATCACCGTTCCCCACGGATCTGCCACCAGGCTGTTGCCGTATGCCGCATATGCCGGTTTCTGTCCAATCTGTCCCGGTGCCACGATGTAACAGCCGTTCTCGATCGCCCGCGCCCGCAGAAGAACCTCCCAGTGATCCTTTCCCGTCGGCATCGTAAAGCTCGCTGGAACAAAGATAACCTGCGCCCCACGAAGCGCCATGAGCCGGTAAATCTCCGGAAAACGCACATCATAGCAGATCGACATTCCAAAAATGCCCAGCTCCGTCTCCACCGTCACAATCGAATCGCCCGGTTTGACCCGGTCCGACTCCCGGTACGGCGTGCCGTCCGCCAGCGTGATGTCAAACATATGCAGTTTGCTGTATGTCGCCAGAATCTTCCCCTCCGGCGAAATCAGCACACTCGTATTTGCCGATCGTTTTTCCCCCGGAAGTGCCTGCGTGATACTGCCCCCGTGAATATAGACGCCGTGTTCCTTCGCTTTCGCGCAGAGGCGCTCGGTCGTGTACCCCGGAATTTCCTCGCGTCCGCCGCCTTCACCGATATTTTTGCCGATCAGATTCATCACCTCCGGGAAACAAATAAGCTTCGCCCCTTTTGCCGCCGCCTCGTCAATCCAGGCGCATGCCGTCTCCAGATTCTTTCCTTTATCATTCTGTGTATCCATCTGCATCAATGCCACTGTATATCTGCGTATCATAAATACCCCCTGTATCCTGTCTATAAGCGCTTTTCTCTCCACAATTACCTATATTTTATTATAGCATCTCTTTTCCACACGGGTCAACCAATGCAAGGCGCTTCTCACACAACCTGTAACCCGGCTGTTACTGGGCACGTATGCCTGAACCAGTAACCCGGCTTTGTTACTGTACACGCATACGTGTCCAGTAACGGAATTTGCCGTGGCTTCGCATTTCAATACGGCAAATTCCTGCTGCCACCACGTTTTCTTACGGCACTTTCGGTTCCAAAAGTGCCTACCCGTATACAGTAACCCGGCTTTTCACTTCCGCATATTATTAAAGTAAGAATGTTTCAAGGAGCGTAACTGTCCCACTGATACACAGTTACCCAGGTATTTGCTTATGCCGCCCATTCTGGAAGTTTCCGGGCTTTCCTACTCCTACCACACGATATCCGGGGAGACGAAAGCCCTTTCTGATATATCATTTCAGGTAGAAACCGGCGAATTTATCGCCATTGTCGGACCGTCCGGCTGTGGAAAATCCACGCTGCTCTCCTTAATCAGCGGGCTCCTGCCGCCGGAAGAGGGTTCCATTCTTATAAATGGGGTTCCGCTCTCGAAAAGCCAGTGCCGCATCGGTTATATGCTGCAAAGCGACCAGCTTTTCGAGTGGAGGACGATCATCCAGAATGCTGCCCTCGGGCTGGAAATCCAGAAAAAAATGGATCATGCCGCGGAAGACCGCCTCCACCGGCTCTTAAAACTCTACGGACTGGAACAATTTGAGCATTCCCGCCCCTCCGAACTATCCGGTGGAATGCGCCAGCGCGCCGCCCTGATCCGGACACTGGCGCTGGAACCGGAGCTTCTGCTTCTCGACGAACCATTTTCGGCGCTCGATTATCAGACACGCTTAACCGTCTGCGACGATATCAGCACCATCATCCGGGAGAGCCGCAAAACAGCGATTCTGATCACCCACGACCTCTCCGAAGCCGTGAGTGCCGCCGACCGCATCCTGGTTCTGACTAAACGCCCCGGAACCATCTGCCGCATCCTGCCGGTTACCTTCCCGCTGTCCGCTAACCGACCGCTGGAACGCCGGAATGATTCGGCTTTTTCTCTTTATTTCAATGAACTATGGAAGACACTGCAAGGGGAGGGCAAAAAGTATGAAATGTAAGAAAGAATCCACCGCCCAGAAAGCCTACCTCCGCCGCCAGCTCCATCGGCGCCGTCTGGTTCTCTTCTGCCGGATTTTCTTATTCGTTTTCTTTTTAATCTGCTGGGAAATGAGCGCCCGACTGGGGCTCATCGACGCGTTTATTTTTAGTTCCCCGTCACGCACCGTGCGCTGTTTCCTGCGGATGATGCAGGACAAAAGCATCCTCATCCACACCGGCGTGACGCTCTATGAAACGCTGATCAGCTTTACACTGGTCATCCTCTGCGGGCTGATCGGCGCGGTTCTCCTCTGGTCGAGCCGGAATCTTTCAGAGATTCTGGAGCCGTATCTCGTCATGCTCAACAGTCTGCCGAAATCCGCCCTCGCCCCGATTCTCATCGTCTGGCTTGGGAGCAACATCCGCACGATCATCGTTGCCTCCATCTCGGTCGCTGTCTTCGGCTCGATCCTGACACTCCACAACGGATTTTCCTCGATGGATCCCGACCAGATCAAATTAATCCGGTCCCTCGGAGGAAACCGGATTCATATTTTAACCAAAGTCCTGCTGCCAGGCTCAATCCCGCTGATTCTCGCCAACATGAAGGTCAACATCGGTCTCTGCCTAGTTGGCGTCATCATCGGTGAATTTCTCGCTGCCAAACAGGGACTCGGATATCTGATCATCTACGGCTCACAGGTATTCCAGATGGATATGGTTGTGATGAGTATTATTCTTTTATGTATTATGTCTGCGGCGCTATATCAAGGAGTAGGAATACTGGGAAAATTTCTACAGCAGCAATATCACCAGCATTAAAGCAATCTGTCCACTGCTTCACGTTTGCTGTTCTTAGCGCCTGCATTTTTCCGCATCCTGTTCCCGCCAAAGCCTGTTTCCTGCCGCTTTTCTTTCCTGCATCTTGTAGAAACCTTGCAGGGAACAGACTTTACAGCTTCTGCTCCTTCTCCAGCTTCTCTGCTTCTTCCATCTCCTCTGCCGCCTCGACTGCCGTCTCCTCCGGAGTCTCGCTTTCAAGCGGAGCCGTACCGACCGCGATAAAGGTTCTCGCAACCGCCAATGGCAGAAAGCCTACATAGGCGCTGTAGATGCCGAACTGACCGACCGCCCACGCTCCGAGTACCACGCCCAGGAAAAAGCTGATGACCGTATAGGTATAAAGAATTGCTTTTCTCTTAAATTCCTTATCCTTTGTCAGACCGTACTGCAGCCAGCCAAGCACCGACTGTTTGAAGTTGTTCGTCATAAAGATCGTCGCGCTGTTAAATCCGTCGGCACCGGAATAGACGCCCCACTGAAATGCAGATGCAAAGAAAATCGGATAAATTCCGACCAGCGCCGGTTCAAGCGGCAGCATCGACGCCAGTGCCAGCGCAGCCGCATCCACCCAAAGGGCAAGTTTCCGCATGTTTATCTTCGTAAAGTTCGTGAGCAGATATGCGGATGCCACGCCCAGTCCAAACAGCACCAGCGCAGCCAGACGCAGAAGGACGTTAAACCACTCCATCGACACCAGTTCCGCTCCCATCTCCATCAGGTTGCCTGTCTGAGCAGAGCCAAAGTTTCCGGCATGAAGCAAAATCGCATAGGCTCCGAGAAATCCCCCGACCAGGGATATATTCCAATGAAGGATCGCATCCAGGCGATCCCGAATCACTTTCTGTACCATACCATTACCGCCTTTCGCGGTTGATTGTATCGCGCGGCGGCTGGATCGTCAATGACAATTTACAAAAAATTACCATTTCTATCATAGACATTATCTATATAATAGCAAAAAAACAGCCCCTGCCACACGACAGGGACTGCCTTTTATATTAGACTCTAGGAGTTAAGCTCTATATCTAATAATATGTAACGATTCACATTCGATTATTTATCTTCTGCGATACGTTTTTTGTTGATGTCTTTCCACATCTCAACGTCTACGCCCTTCCAGCAAAGCTTATCCGGGTTGTAGTACGGGTCTTTCTTTGCTTTCATCTGCTCTTCGTAGTCTTTGTACAGTGCAAATACCTTCGGAGACAGAAGCAGTACAACTAACATATTGATCCATGTAGATCCACCCAGTGCCAGGTCGGAAAGGTTCCAAGCCAGACCGGAATCGATATTGCCCCAGATGAAGATAAGGATAGGCATAACAATCTGCATAATTCTGATAACCACTTTACGGGTAGCTGCTTTATCATCGCCCTGGAACAGGTAAAGAACCGAAGTCTCGCCCTCGTAATAGTAGCTGATTAAGCAGGTAAAGGAGAACAAAGCCAGCATGATAGCAATGAACAGAGGAGCAATACTTCCCATAACGGTGCTGCAGGCATTCTGAACGAAAATAACGCCATATGTTCCATCTGCTGCTAACTGAGCCATCTGATCGTGCATTGCACCGGTACCACCGATGTAACCAAACTGTGTATTGTAGCATCCGCTTAAGAGCATCATCAGACCAGAAGCGGTACATACGATAACGGTATCCAGCCAAACACCAGCTGCGTTTGCCATACCCTGTTTAATCGGGTGGCTGGTCTCTGCTGCTGCGGCGGTCGGCATGGACTCACCCATACCAGATGCAGATGAGAATGTGCCTCGTTTAACACCCTGCTGGATAGCGATACCAACGCCGCCGCCCAGAAGAGCTTCTTTGGAACCAAATGCACAGGATACAACCTGAGCGATAACGCTCGGAATCTGACCTGCGTTTGCGATTAAGATAACAACGGTTGCAATCAGGTAAATGCCTACCATCGGCGGAACCAGCATAGATGCTACAGAACTGATTCGTTTAACACCACCCATAACTACAACTGCCATAGCCAGTGCGATAACCAGAGCCGAAATCCACATCGGAATACCTAAAGCGTTCTTAAATCCATCGCAGATTGTATAGGTAGCTGCTGCCGGCATGAATAATACAACGCCCAGTCCGAAGAATGCTGCATAGAAGGTACCATAAGCTTTCCAGCCAAGACCTCTCTCAGCACAGTAAGCGCCGCCGCTTCGATACTGACCATCGATACGGTTCTTATAAAGTACGGATAATGTACACTCAGTAAAGCAAACAGCAGAGTTTGTCATACCAGCGATGATCATCCAGAAGAGTGCGCCAGGTCCGCCCATGTAAAGAGCTACGGCTACACCGGCTACGTTACCGGTACCAACACGCATCGCCATGGTTGTACAGAAGGATGCGAATGAAGAAATACCGGATTCAGACTCCGACTTGTCAATGATTCGGCTCCACATATCTTTAAAATGAACAAACTGGAAAAAGCCGAGACGGATTGTAAAGTATAAACCACTACCAACAATCAGAACTAACATTCCAACGCCCCAAATGGGTCCGTTCAACATACTGACGATGTTGTTAATTGCTTCCATATAAAGTTCCCCCTTTATTTGATGTAGTGCCGCGCGCTGGCTAAGCAAGTTTTTCAATTCGCTCAAAAAACTTCTTGCTTTTGAAAAAATTATATCACTAAAGTGAAATTTGTTCAACAAAATTATTTGAATTTATTATGCAGAGTTTTCATGATATAGCATAGAATCATGAATCCCTCTGTTTTTTTCATGAAATAAATTGCACTTTTTCGAGCGTCAATTAGTATAAATGCACAAGATATCATGATATTTTGTCTACAACTGCGCCATTTTCCGTTAGACTCCCGTTCAGAATTTTGTCCATTTTCTTTCGGAGTTTCATGAATTTTGTTTACCATTTGTTTATTTTTTAACTTTTTGTGTGTTTCATTTAGATGAATTTTTTATGTTGTATTTGAGATCGTAGGCATATTTCTATCTTTTTCTCCCATTTCTTTCACGAATATGATATACTAGGGACACTTGGCAGAGCCATCGGAATGAATGTCCGCCGCACACGCACCCATGTAATCCGCCCGGATATTCCGTATGAATCAGATTCGTATTCTACATAATTCTTACAAATCTTCTCATCCTCCTTTGGTATCTGTCAGCTCTGTACATTTTATGAATCAGACCGAACGCTTATTACGAAAATGGAGGGAGTATTTTTTGGATCTCAAAGATATGCGGCTTTTTTTAGCCATTGCAGAAGAAAATAACCTGACGCGTGCCGCCCAGAAAAACGGTTACACGCAGTCGGCGGCAAGCCATATGCTGCGAAATATTGAAACAGAACTCGGGTTTTCCCTGTTTTCGCGTTCCCAGAGAGGACTTGCCCTGACGCGGAACGGCGAGGCACTGCTTTCCCCGATCCGGCGGACGCTGGCGGCGGCGGAATATTTTGATCAGACAGCTGCCTCCATCCGGGGTGTCCAGACCGGGCACATCCGGATCGGCGCTTACTTAAGCGCTTCCGTCCAATGGCTGCCGCCCGCCCTCAAAAAGTTTCTTACCGATTACCCGGATATGACCGTTGAAGTGCTGGAGGGGTGTTCACAGGAGATTGAAGGATGGCTGGAAAATAGCTCCATCGATTTCGGCATCGTCGGCCCCCACCCGGACGGAAAGATGGACTGGCTTCCCCTGAAAAAAGAACCCTACCTGGCTGTCTGCGCGAACGATTCCCCTTATGCTGAATATGAGCGCTTTGACTTAAAGGATCTCCCCAAGGTTTCTTATATAGAAGAAAAAGGTGAAAATGACCTGCTGCGCCAGTTCCAGCAGCTCGGCATCACACCGCCAAAGCCGTCGTTTACCTCGCAGAACACCTACTCCATGCTCGCGATGGTCAGCCACAACCTGGGCGTCTGCATCCTGCCGGAGCTGGTCGTCCGTGATATTTCTAAAAATGTTGTCCGGCTGCCGCTCAATCCGCCGATGGAGCGCGTGCTCGGTGTCCGGATTCCGTCAGCCAAAAAAGCGTCCCCAGCTGCCAGCCTACTGATCGCGCAGCTGCAGCGGACAGTGTTTGAGTTAGAAGGGCCACTTTTATAGTCAGATGCTTTTTAGAAACTTAAGATGAAAGTTTTGGGAAAAGAGGAGTCATTCGAATATGAATTTTCAATCAATGGAATATTTTGCCGCGGTTGCGAAAAACCGCAGCTTCACTAGGGCCGCCGATGCGCTGCATATTACCCAGCAGACATTAAGCGCCCATATCGCCGGAATCGAGCGGGAGCTTGGATGTCCGCTCCTAATCCGTCACATCCCGCTGGAGCTTACCTATGCGGGGGAGGTATTTCTGCGCTATGCAACGGAATTTAATACAAAATATGACTGTATGCTTCACGAATTTGGCGATATTTTAAATAACCAGACAGGAAAACTGCGGATCGGCATCGCATTCACGCGCGGACACGCCATCATGCCGGAGCTGATCGCCGCCTTTCAAAAGGAATATCCCGGCGTGGATGTGGAACTCGTCGAATCTTCCAACGATGTGCTGCAAAAATACCTGCTGGACGGCACAATTGATCTGGCGATCGCCAATTTTTCAGTTCGCATTCCCGGCATCATTCTGCGGGATTTCTATGAGGAAGAGATGGTTCTCATCGTCTCCACTGCCCTGCTGCAGAACATTTACGGCAAACAGACCGAAGCCATTATCCAGGAAGTCAGCCGCCATCACCGCTACTCCCTTCTGGCTCCATGTCCGTTTCTCCTAAACCGTGAACATGATCTAGTCGGACGCATCGGGCGGAATATCCTCGCGACAGACAACTTCGTCCCCTCGGTTCATGCCTGCTCTGACAACATCGCTACCCTGCTTGCCCTCTGCGCGATGGGAAAAGGTGCCTGCATCAGCCCAAAAAACCTCGCATTTTCTATTCTCAGCAAGGAACAGCTGGATACACTCCATGTCTTTACGCTCGGGGAAGAAGCGCGGTACCCGATCAAATTTGCGTGGCTGGAACAGAGCTATGAGTGGAATATGATTTCACGGTTTATTGAATCGTCGCTGAAATGCACTCATTAAAAACAGGGGAGACAGCCTCACACACACCGCTGTCTCCCCTGTTTATTCCCCAAATGGTCCCTGTGCGCCTCGGCGCACGCCTCTTATTCATCTACCAATGTAATCTGTACCCGTTTCCCCATCGCCGCTGCGATCTTTACCATAAAATCCAGCGACGGATTGTAGCTGCCGCTCTCGAAGCGGGTGATATTCGGCTGGGAAATCCCCGCCTTTCTGCCAAGCTCCGTCTGTGTCATGCCGTTTAACTTACGATTCTGCTTAAATCCCTCGATCGTCGCCTCCCGCGCCTCCTGCTGCCAGCGCTCCATCCACTGTCTGTATTCCGCATCCGTCTGAAACGTCTCCGGAATCCTGTTTGCGTTTTTCATTGTGCTACCTTCTCCTTTTCGAATCTGCTCTGCCGCGGCGCCACCCTCCCAAAGCCCGCCGCTGCCGTCCTCTATAGAATACCATCTTTCCACCCTATAAATCAAGGTATTTCCCTGTAACGGTTCACCGGCAGTTACTTTAGATCGCCTTTTCCCCTAAAACATACGATTCGCGCGCTCTGCCACTTGAAAGCAATGCCTCTCTTCTGGTATAATAGATGGACTTATGCAAACATCTGCCTGACCGCTTCCAATCGGCGGACTTCTAGATATTTGCGGCAAATCTTATATAATGTTTGAGGAGTTACAATTTCATGGAAAAAAGAGAATCTTTCAACAGTAAGTGGGGCTTCATCCTCGCCTGTATCGGCTCTGCCGTCGGAATGGGCAATATCTGGATGTTTTCCACCCGAGTTTCTCTCTACGGGGGCGGTTCTTTCCTGATCCCCTATTTTCTTTTTATCGCACTGATCGGATTTACCGGCGTTATCGGTGAGATGGCTTTTGGACGTGCCACAAAATCCGGTCCGATCGATGCCTTCGGTTCTGCCTGTGAGCGCCACGGCAAACGCAATATCGGCGAAGCACTCGGCATGATCCCTGTTCTGGGTTCTCTTGCAATGGCAATCGGCTATACCGTCGTCATGGGATGGATCTTAAAATATGCAATCGGCGCATTCACCGGTTCGATTCTCGCACCGGACAACCTCGATGGATTTGCCTCCACCTTTGGAAGCATGGCTTCCGCCTTTGGAAACAACTTCTGGCAGATTCTCGCCCTGGTCTTCTGTATGTTGATCCTGATGCTCGGAATTGGCGGTGGGATCGAGAAGGCAAACAAACTGATGATGCCGATTTTCTTCTTTCTCTTTGTGATCCTTGGCATCTACGTTGCTTTCCGCCCCGGTGCAACGAAGGGATACCAGTATATTTTTCAGATTGATCCAGTCAAACTCGCCGATCCGAAAACATGGATTTTTGCACTCGGACAGGCATTTTTCTCCCTCTCTGTCGCAGGAAACGGAACTCTGATCTACGGTTCTTACCTCTCCGATCAGGAAAATATTCCATCCGCAGCAGGGCGCGTTGCCTTTTTCGATACGGTCGCAGCGATGCTTGCCTCCCTCGTCATCATTCCAGCGATGGCAGCTGCAGGAGCACAGCTCAACCAGGGTGGCCCGGGACTTCTCTTCATCTATCTCCCGCACTTGATTCAGGCAATGCCGGGAGGTCGACTGATTGCGATTGTCTTCTTCACCGCAGTCCTCTTCGCCGGTATGACCTCTCTTCTGAATCTCTACGAGGCACCGATTGCCACCGTGCAGGAAAAGCTCCACCTCGGACGTGTCCCTGCCTGTGCAATCATTGGAGTCATTGGCGTCGTTGTCTCTCTTCTGATTCAGGGAATCGTCTCTGACTGGATGGATATCCTCTCCATCTATATCTGTCCGCTCGGAGCCGGACTCGCAGGAATCATGTTTTTCTGTGTCTGCGGAAAATCCTATGTGGAGACAGAAGTCAACCGCGGACGAGACAAAGCCTTCACCAGCTTATTTCTTCCGGTCTGCCGTTACCTCTACATTCCGATCTGCTTCTTTGTGCTGATTCTCGGAATCGTTCTCGGCGGAATCGGATAAACTTTTGACCGGAATATGGATCTTCGTCACAAACTGTTTCGAATCGTCCGTCATTCCCTCATCTATCAACGTGATCTCTCTGGAAAATCCATTGAATTTCAAATAAGCAAAAAGCCTCCGATCGTAGTCGGGGGCTTCTTTATGACTTCCGCAAAAACGGACAACCGCGCAGATTCCCGCCGGAATCCTTGCAACTTCTCCAATTTATAACAGCTTTCTTTTATTCATTTTCATTGCACCGCTTCCGTTTCCTTCTTTCTCATCCACCTGTATGCAAACAGACAGATCACAACGGAGACGAGAGAGCCGCAAGCTGTCGCCAGTCCCATCGGAAACAGCGTTGTCGGAAACATCACTGACATCAGGTAAACGCCCGGCACGCGCACAAGCACAATCGCTGTGATGTTGTGCAGAAACGAGAGTTCTGAGCGTCCATAAGCACAGAAATATCCGCTGAAACTGAAATGAATTCCCGCAAAGATACAATCCCAGATATATCCACGAATGTACTGCGCGCCCTGTGCCACAACAGCATGATCAGACGTAAACATTCCAACCACATTTTCTGCCATAAATTGAATCCCCACAGACACACAGACTCCAAAGATCACTGCAATAAGAATCGCATCGAAGAGCGTCTGTCTCGCCCGTTTCTTCTCTCCTGCACCGATATTCTGCGCACAGAGAGCAGAAACCGTGGAAAGCATTGAGGATGGCACAAGGAAGAGGAAGCTGATGATCTTCTCCACGATTCCTACGGCTGCCGAATCAGTCAGTCCTCGCCGGTTTGCAATGATTGTGATGATGATAAAGGCGACCTGAATCAGACCATCCTGCAAAGCAATCGGAACTCCGATCTTCAAGATTGCCCCTATTGCATTGTGATTTGGCTTAAAATCTGTTCTGCTGACGGAAATTCCCGTCTTTCTCCTCATAATCACAGTCAAAGCAATCACAACACTGATCGTCTGGGAAATTGTTGTTCCAAATGCAGCTCCCGCCGGTCCCATCTGAAAATATCCCATAAAGAGATAATCAAGAGCAATATTCGCTACACAGGCAACCGCAATGAAATACATCGGACTCTTAGAATCTCCGATTCCGCGGAAAATCGCACTGATGATATTATACGCCGTGATAAATGGAATTCCGATAAAACAGATCGTCAGATACGTCACCGTTCCGGAAACAGCCTCCTCCGGAGTGGACATCACACTGACAATCGGTCGCACAATCATCAGCAATCCTACTGTGAGTGCTACGGAAACACCCATAAACAGAATCGCCGTATTTCCCACTGCGGAAGATGCCTTTTTCTGATCTCCCGCACCGATTGCATGACCGATACTCACCGTCGTTCCCATCGCAAGCCCCACAATCACAACCGTCAACATGTGCATAACCTGACTACCAATCGAGACTGCCGTGATCCCTGCTACCTGATCAAACTGTCCAATGATAAAGAGATCCGCCATCCCGTAAAGTGTCTGAAGAAAATAAGACAACAAATACGGCAGAGCAAAACAGACAATACTCCCAAGTACACTTCCCGATGTCAGCTTGTTTTCTCTTTTATTCATCTCATTTTCTCCTTTATCCATTTTAATTAAAAAAACAAAAAGGCGCTTGAATCTGCGGACGCGTCACTGGCGCGTCCTTGATATGCAAAGCAAATAAAAAAGAATGTGCCAGGGCACATTCTCGCGCCGAGGCGCGGTTGCTTCGGCAACCCTCTTCCCCTGCGCCG
>ERZ773239.2005-NODE-2005-length-13052-cov-8.797799_pt1 | contig 13052 bp, 9 predicted proteins | sample MGYA00580521_ERZ773239 | MGnify/ENA primary metagenome ERZ773239 (study PRJEB29015, sample SAMEA2737801) | human gut metagenome | biome: human gut; feature: human-associated habitat; material: faeces | place: China | collected 2012 ... | reverse complement strand
CTGCCGCACCTCGCTCGCCGTATCGGCACTTAGAATTATGCGGTATTGCCCTTAATATCTCTGGATCAGGGGGAATATCATGGCCAGAACCGCCCAAGCGACCTGATACAAGGCCAGTGCCGGAAGCGGCAGCCCGGCCAGGCCGCCGGCCAGCGCCATGATCATGGCAAGAATGCAGCTGATGAGCACCGAGGCCGACAGCACCATCGAAGAACGGTGTTCCCCCTCTGCCGCACCCGCAGCGGCTTCCAGGCCGCCGACAAAGCTGGCAAAGCTGCCCAGGTGCAGCATGTTGCCTTCGCTTTCCGGCAGCCAGGCCACAGCGGGCTCCAGCGCCTTGTGTTCCTTGCCGCTCAGCACCTTGACGGTACCAACCGGCAGGTTATAAGCAGTCTGCAGCAGCGCTTCATCGCAGTTAAAGTCATCGCAGTCCACAATGAGCGAAAGTCCGGCGCGGCGCAGGGAATCCAGCACGGCGGCGGTATCGGGATCACTCTGATAAGCCACCTGGAACATGCTGAACAGCTTGCCGGAAACCGCCAGGTAGATGACCCGGCGCTGGTTCACGGTATGGCGGCGTTCATATTCCATGCTGGGCAGCTGGATATCATAGGTATCCATCAGCCGGCGGGAGCCGATCATGACCCGCTCGCCGTTGATCCAGCCCACATAGCCCATGCCGTCCAGCGTTTCCAGGTTTTCCACCTTGCACAGCAGCTTGCGGTTATCGCCCGTCATGCCAAGGAAGATATCTTTCAGCGGGGTATTCACATCGGCCAGCATGGAAGCGGAGTAGATGATGGCCAGCTCAATATCCTCTTTGCGCACCGGCTTGATGCCGCGCAGCGTAATGCACCCTTTGGGGAAAAGATCCTGCGCCGTGACCTGCAGCACGTTCACACGGCCCAGCAGTCGGATATCCTTCCAACCGGGGATGACCGCGCCGATCTGCGCGGCACTGCGCTGCATCAAACGCATGGGCATGGCGGAGATCAGCGTACCGGCCAGCGGCGCGCCCAGGCAGAGTACACCGGCCAGCGCAGTGAACGCCGTTCCGGCATCCTTGCGGTAAAGCAGGGTGAACAGGAATGCAGCCACGCCGCAGCCCAGCAGGATGCGGGCAAACTGCTGCTGGTTTTTATCCGATGTGCGGCGGGATTCGCTGCCCGCCAAAAAGCCTTTCATCAGGCGGGTGGGACGGCTGACCAGCACATTGGGGCGCGGTTCCGCCAGCCCGGCGGTCACGGTGCGCAGTACCCCGGCATCTTTCAGCCGATATGCCACAGCGTGGTCCATCCCGGCGCTGACAAGGGTAAAGTTATCCCGGATGGTGTGGGCGTCGATTGCCTTGCCTGCAGCGTTGCCGCACAGCAGCAGCGCTGCGGGGCCGGTCATCAGGCAGAGGGTTGCGGGGTTATACCATTCCGGCTTTGCCAAAAACATGATACATTGCAGGATGGAGGCCACCGCGGCCATGGCGGGCATGGTATCTGCGGTATTGCCCCGGCGCATGCTGATCAGCCCGGCCAGGCCGCCCAGCATCGTCTGCCAGCACAGGGCCGCGCTGGCAGCAAGCAAAATCAGCATGGTCACCAGCAGCGGTTTGGCGCTGGCTGTGGTATCCAGCGGGCCAAGATTGGCTCCGGTGGCCGCCATAGTGCCCAGAACGATCATAATCAGGGCTGCAGCGCCCACGGCGATTGCTGTGCCGGTGGTGATCATCACCCGCAGTTCCAGGTCATGGCGCACCACGGGGGCATCATCGGTGCTTTCGTATTCGTGGCGGTGCAGAACGGCGGCCTGTGCGGCAAAAGGCGCTTCGCCATCGGGGGTGGTTTCGTCCTTCGGCTTGCCTGCAAACCGGAGGATGTTAAAGCCTTTGCCGGGCTTTTTTTGTTCCGGTGCTTCCGGCTCCGCCCCGGCGTTGGGGTCGCTCAGGTACTGGGCAGCCGCCTGGTAATCGGTATCGGTCTTTTCTGTTTTTGCCTTTGAATCCGATTTGATCTTTTCCAGGTTGATGGACTGTTCAATGCCGCGCACAAATTCCGCGGTATTGGGCTTTTCATCCACCAGGGGGCCGATCAGCTCCTCAAAGCTTTCTTCCTCTTTTTTCGGGGCGGGCTTTTTCGGTTCTTCCGGCTGCTCTTCCACCCCTTCGGCAATCTCGCTCAGGCGGATTTGCCCGGTCAGGGTCTGGGCCAGCTCCTGCGGCAGTTCCTCAAAGGTATCGCCGCTGGCGGGTTCTTCCTGCACGGGGGCAGCTTTGGACGCAGGCTTTTTGCGGCGCGGCGGCAGGGCTGCGTTCAGTTCATGCAGGAACGACTGGGTGCTTTCCGGTGCGGGCTCGTCCCCCAGCTGCATGGTAAAACCGGTGGTCGCCTGCGGGGCAGGCGCGGGCTGTGGCTGCACCGTATCGTTTGGGGTCATGACCGGCTCGCCCACGGGTTCCGCTTCGCGGCGGGGGGCAGGCCGAGTGAACGGCATGGTGCGTTCCCGCTCCTTGCGGGGGGTGAACTCCACGGTATCCCGCTTTTTATTTTTGCGGTAAACATTGGGCTGAGGTTCCGGCTGCGGGGCCGGCTCATCCTTCGGAAGCAGCGGTTTGCCTGTGGCGGCAAACTGGGAAGTCTGCCGCCCGGAGATGGAAAGCCCTGCGTTGGTAGCGGTCAGGCGGGGCATCTCGCCCGTTTCCTCTGTTTCCGGCTCCTCCCGGGGCTGTTCCGGAACCTCCCAGTTTTCTACCGGGGCTGGCTCGCCCTCATACGGGTCATAGGATTCCAGCTCGTCATAGACATCGTGCTTTTTGCCGCCGAACAGGCTGGCAAAAAAGCCTTTTTTCTTTGCAGCGTAGTGGCGGGGCGGCTCTTGCTCGCGCAGCTCCATCTCGTCCTGTTCATCCTGTGGCAAAACATCCTGCGACCGGGGCAGTTGTTCTTCCAGCTGCTGGGTGCTCTGGTTTTCCACCCTGCCGCTGACCGAAACATTGATCGGCTCAAACTCCCCGGTATCGGTAGCATATCCAAAGCCAAATAAGCCCTTTTTCTTGGGAGTCTGCTGGCGCTCCTGCTCGGACTTCATATCATCCGGAACAACGGCCACGCTGGTGCCAAAAAAGTTGGTAAAATCTTTTTTTCCTTCATCCAGGTACTTGCTGTCCGCTTCCGGCACCATGCGGCCCAAAAAGGCTTTAATGATGCTGGTGCGGGTGGTATCCCCTGATGTTGCATCCGCCGGTCCTGGTTCCGGCTGCGGGGCCGGCTGCTGGGGCGCAGTTTGTGCCGGGGCAGGGCGGGCAGGCTGCGGAACAGGTTCCGAGCGCACCGGCTGAGTCTGTTGTACAGTTTGTATATTATTTTGTTTTTCTACTTTAGGCTCAACTTCCGGCATGCGGCGCGGCTCCGGCACAGAAGCAGGCCGGCGGGCCGGGGCAGCGGGGCCGGGTTTATTCTTTTTGGCAGCCCGCATACTGGGCAGATCGCCCAGCAGGTCGTCCAGCACAGCGGTGGAAAACCGGTCCTCGGTGTTAAAATTATTGCCTTTGCCCAGCGTGATATCCGGCAGGTCCTCTTTCTGGATGGGTCCCAATGCCGAACCGCCGCCGGAGGATTCCTCCATGCTGCCGTGGCCCAGGCTTTGCAGGATGGCATCCACCTGGCGGTCTGTTACACTATCCCGGATGCCGCGTTCGGCCTGCTCATGGCTGAGCTCTTCCAGAATGCGGTCCACGGAATCATTTGTACGTTTGCTTGGCATGTTGTTCTCCCCTTTGGTATGGGATTCCTTTTTTTGCGCAGCCGTTACTTGCGGCGCTGCATGATGTTGTACATCAAAATACCGGCGGCCACGCTGACGTTATAACTGTCCACACCGGTTTTGCCACCGGCCATATCCAGCGTAACGGCGGCATCGCACAGTTTGCGCACCAGTGCGCCGGGGCCTGCGCCCTCGCTGCCCAGCACCAGCGCCACCGGGCCGGAAAGATCGGTCTTTTCCAGCGGAGCACCGCCCAGGTCGGCACAGTAAACAAAAATGTTCTGCTTTTTCAGGTCACGGATGGCCTGCGGCAGGTTGGCGACCCGCGCCACCGGGATGCGGGCAGCTGCCCCGGCGCTGGATTTCATGACCGTGCCGGTCACGCCAACGCCGCCGCGCCGCGGGATGATCACGCCGTGGGCACCGCACAGCAGCGCGCTGCGCAGGATTGCGCCCAGGTTGTGGGGGTCCTCAATACCGTCACACAGCACGAGGAACGGCGGTTCGCCGCGGTCTTTTGCGATCTGCAAAAGTTCCTCCACGCCAACATACTGGATGCGGGCAGCCCAGGCCGCCACACCCTGGTGGTCCTGGGTACCGCACAGCTTTTGCAGCTTGCCGGCGGGTACACGCTTGATGACCGCCCCGGCCGCTTTGCCCAGCGCGGTATAATACCCGGCCATGCGCGGCTCCATGCTGTCGGCCAGCAGCAGGGTGTCCACCCCGGCTTCGCTTTTCAGCAGTTCGGTCACGGGGTTTTTGCCCCATACCAGGGCGGTATCCTGCTCCGCAGGGGCCTTGTCTGCCTTGGCCTGGGGGGCCTGCTGGGGCATGCGTTTTTTATTTTCCATCTGCAATGTGGTTACTCCTTAAAACGATTGGGTAAAGCCCTGTGCGGCGGCGTTTGGCAGCCATTTTGCCGCGTATGGCAGCCCGCACAGCTTTCTGGCATGATTCGATAATTATACAGATATAGTATAGCACATTTCCTATGCTTTTGTCACCTTTTTCCTTGGCGTCAAAAGTACAGATTTTTCACCCTTTTGCACGGTGCTTTTGTGCGTGTTTTCGCGGTTTATACAAACCGTACTGGAAAGGTTTTCCTTTGAAGATGTTGAAAACCCTGTTGAAAGCGTGGAAAACCCGCTTGTATGGCCAGTTTTCCACCGTTTCAGGGGGTGTTTTCAACATATTGTGGAAAACCTTTCAACATAACAGTACGGATAAACACCCCCGCTCACTGGGCAAACTACCAGTTTTACCCCCGTTTTTGCGGGTAAAACTTACAATTATTACGGGGGTTTTGCCCGTTTTTTCACTTTCCACAGGTTTTCCCCACCCCGTTTGTGGACAAAAAGCGAAAAGTTCATCCTGCATGTTGAATGCAAAAATTCCCCACAAAATTCCATCCTGTTCAGGCCATTCCGGCTGCTGCAAACCAGTCCGCCACAGCCCGCAGAACGGGCGCGGCATTGCTGCCCCCGCCGCCGTATTCGATCACCACCGCCACCGCAAACCGCGGCTGCTGCACCGGCCCATACCCAATGAGCACCGAGTTTGTGTAGTGGGTGCCATCCGCCAGCGTGCCCGCCAGCTGGGGGCTGCCGGTCTTGCAGGCAAGGGGAATGGGCGATTCCCGCAAAGTGCGCAGCGTTTGGGCCATCTGGGCCATACCCTCCCGGATGGGGGCAAACACTGCCGCCCCGCCGGGTGCCTGGGCTAAAACGTCCGGCTGCGCCTGCCAGGTTATATTCCCGGCGGCATCGGTTGTGCTTTGGGCAAAATGCAGCGCCGGGCGCTGGCCGTCCCGCGCAAGGGCCCCGGCATAGGCCGCCAGCTGCAAGGGGCTGACCGACGTGTTGCCCTGCCCAATGGCCGCCATCAGTGCAAGGCCCGCCTGATAGTTCTCATCGGTGCTCCAGGTCAGGCGGCCTGCGGTTTCCGGCAGCTCAGTACCGCAGGGTGCTCCAAGGCCCAGCTGCTGCGCGGTTGCGGAAAACGTATCCACCCCAAGGCGGCGGCCGACATCATAAAAATAAATGTTGCAGCTGTGGCGCAGCGCCGTAACCATGCTGACGGCCCCGCGGTGCCCCAGCTGCAAACAGCGCGGCTGGTAGCCCGCATAGTAGGTGTACCGTCCGCCGCAGTTTACGGTGCTTTGCGGGGTGATGATCCCCGCCGCCAGAGCCGATGCCGCTACTGCCGGTTTGAACGCCGACCCCGGCGCATACTGGCCGTTCAGCACCCGGTTGACCAGCGGTGCTCCCTGGGCTGTGGCCAGTGCGGCATAATTCTGCCGCCAGCTGGCAAGGTCATAATCCGGCAGGCTGACCGCCGCCAGAACGCCGCCGGTCTGCACATCCACCACCACAGCCGCCCCTGCGCAGGCTTCTTTGCCCTTGCCTTCCGGCTTTGTGGCCTGTAAAGTTTCAATTTGCTGCTGCAATGCGCTGCGCAGGGTGCGCTGCAAATCAGCATCCAGATAGAGATGCAGGGTATCCCCGGCCTGTGGCGTACTTTGTATGGTTTCGGTGCGGCCGCCGCTGCTGCGGTCAACTGTCACTTTCAGGCTTCCCGCTCTGCCGCGCAAAGCATCCTCCCAGGCGGCTTCCAGCCCCCATTGGCCGATGGATTCATCCATGGCAAGGCCTTGGGCCTTTTTCTGTGCCCACTGCTCGGCGCTCATGGCCCCCACGCCGCCCAGCAGCTGCGGAGCGAGGGTGCCATCCACCGCCGTGCGGGTACCGCGGGCAGTCAGCCGCACCGCCCCGCTTTGGGGCAGACCGGCAGCCAGCAGGCTCTGGCACTGTGCCTGGGTCAGATTTTCAGCCAGCGGCAGTTCCCCCGCCGAAACGGCAGAACAAAAGGCGGCAAGCTGTGTTTCCACATCCTTGCCGCCTAGATCCAGTTCTTTTAACGTTTGCAGGGTCTGCGCCATCTCGGTGTCCGGTGGGGCCGGAACGCAGAGCGCCAGGTCATACACGGTGTCATCCTGCACCAGCGCCGTGCCGCTGCGGTCCACAATGCTTCCCCGCGCCGCCGGGATGCGCACGGTATAGCTGGTCTGAGATGCCTGTTCCAGCTTTTTAGCATAGTGATCCGCCATGGTAAACTGCATCCAGTACAGCCGCACCAAAAATGCCGCAAACACGGCAGTGCAGAAAATCAGCAGGAACCACACCCTCTTTTTGCCGTCTTTTTTCATGCGCACCTCCCGGCAGGCCACTGCCTGCTCTGGTCTGATCGTTCTTTGGTCTGTCCTTTTGCCATATGGGTATTATACAAGGTTTTGCCGCAGCTGTCAGCCCCCGATGAAATACAGGCAGTCGGTTTCATCGGCAGTATCTTCCAGCGGGGCGCGCAGGGTCAGGCCGCCGGGGTCGGGCTGGGGCGCTGCTGCCAGCTGCCCGGCCCAATACTGTCCCTGCGCGGTAACGGCCAACTCCCCCGCTGCCGCCTTACAGCTGCAGGGCAGGCCGGTCACCCACAGGACTCCGTTCTGGCGGGTCAGCGTGCCAAGGGCCTGCCCCACCAGAGCCGGGACTGCCCCCGCTCCGCTGCCCGCCGGGGACACCGTGCCATGCTCCCCTGCAATGCCCGCAAAACGGCCGCTGCGGTCCAGCACGGCGGCCCCCGCCTGCACCGGCTGCGCCAGCAAAAATCCGCCGGGCCAGCGGGCGGCGGTCCACACGGGGTCCCAGCGTTCGCCGTCCGTCTGCCTGCTTTGCAAAAAATTGCGCAGGGCGGCGTTTTCTTCAGCATCCAGTTCGTGTTCTGCCAGCCGGCGGCGCAGGGCAAACAGCTCCCGCTGCATCACGCTCATTTGGGCGGCATAGTGTTGGGCTAAGGCATCATCCAGCCGCCGGGGCAAAGCCTCCCCCCACACGGCCATGCTAAGCAGGGCAAGGCCCGCCAGCCCCAGCAGCAGCGCACAGAGCTGCCGGAGCGTTTTGTGCCGTCTGCGCGGTGCCGGGCGCGCAAGGTCCAGCCCGTCCCGTTCTTTTCGTCTGGTATGCCGCATGGTGCGCCGCCCGCCTTTCGCTCATTGTTTTTCTCCACAACTATATGTTTGCCCGCCCCCTGCTAGACTTTGGGGGCGGATTTGATATAATAGAAGAAACCAAACCAAATGTTAAGGAGTACCTGCCATGCCTGCCACTTTGCTTGTTTTAGATATTGACGGCACCCTGCGCCCCCATGGGGAGCCGCGCGTGCCCAAAGAAAACGTCGATGCCCTGCGCACCGTGCAGAAAGCCGGGGTCAAGCTCGTGATTGCCACGGGGCGCTGCCGGGCAGAGATCCCCGCCAAAATGCTGCGCGGCATCCGGCCGGATTACTGGATCTGCGCCGCCGGTGCCCAGGTGGAGGATGCCGCCGGGACCGCCCTGTACACCAGCCACATGACCACCGAGGAAATGTACGCTCTGGTGGATTTTTGCGAGGACTATGAGCACCCGCTGGGATTCAGCTTTTCGGACGGCGGGTATGTTTACCTGGATTATGAGGCCTTCCATGTGCAGGAGAAAGCCGCTGCACTGGAAGGTTGCCTGAAAGACGGCGAGGACCAGGACCGCCACCTGTTGGATATGCCGTTTTCCGCGTTCGGCATGCTGGCGGCGGAAGATATCGCCAAGTTCCAGGCCAAATACGGCTACCTGGGGCTGCAGTTCCTGCCCTACCACGTGACGGGGTGCGATATCCTGCGCGCCGGACAGGACAAGGCAACCGGCCTACAGGCACTGCTGGACCATCTGGGCCTGGCCGCTGCGGACTGCGTTGCCGTGGGCGACGGTCCCAACGATGCCGGAATGCTGGCGCTGGCCGGGCGTTCCTACTGCATGGCGGACGGCATGAAAGCCGCCAAAGCTGCCGCCAAGGCGCTGGCCCCTGCCGCTGCACCCGATGGCATTGCCCAGCTGTGCCGCAGTCTGTGGCCGGAGATGTTCCGTTGAACACCAAACAACCGTACACCCATGTGGGGCCGGGGCTGCCCCCACTGTACGGCGCACAGGCCAAAGCGCTGATCTTAGGCAGCTTTCCCAGCCCAAAGAGCCGGGCACAGGGGTTTTATTACGGCCACCCGCAGAATCGGTTCTGGCCGCTGATGGCTACCCTGACCCACAGCCCCACCCCCGCATGGGAGGATCTGGATGCCAAACGCGCCATCATCATTGGCAGCGGGCTGGCGGTGTGGGATGTCATCCACGCCTGCTCCATCCGCGGGGCATCGGATGCTTCCATCAAAGATGTGGAACCGAATGATCTGGCAGCCCTGGTGAACCGCCTGGGCGTACAGGCCATTTTTTGCAACGGTGCCACCAGCGGCAGGCTGTACCGCAAATACGCCCAGCCCCTGACCGGGTTGGAAGCTGTGGTGTTGCCCTCCACCAGCCCGGCCAATGCGGCGTTTACCATGCCGCGGTTGCTGGATGCCTGGGGCACTGCGCTGGAAGGATATGTGAACAAACCGTAAAAAGCGCAAAAAAGCGCCGTTTTGCCGCCCGAAAAGGGCAAAATTGTTTGCATTGTCCCCGCCGTTGCACTATAATGAAAGGGTATTCCCTTTGCTCCGGCGTTTGCCTTTGCCGGGGCGCACCTTACTACAAGGAGCTTTGAACCCATGAGCAAGTGGATCGAAAAGCGCACCCGCCCGGTTCTGCCGCTGTACCTGGCTGCACTGACCTGGCCGGTTGCTTCCCTGATTCTGCCGCCCTACCGGCTGGTGAACCTGGTTATCATTGCGGCACTCAGCACTGTGGTGTATCTGGTTTCTTCCCGCTTCTGCCCCACGCGGGTGCAGCGGGTGGAACAGCCCTACGCCACCGGCAGCGAAAACACCGATGCCATGCTGAACGGCATTGCCGCCAACCTGGACGCGCTGCACAAGCTGAATGACGCCATCCCGGATGCCGAACTTTCCCGCCAGCTGGACCGTATGGAAAAGGCCGGGCGCGGCATTGTGCAGGCGGTGGAGCAAAAGCCGGATAAAGCCCGCACCGTAGATCGCTTTGCACGGTATTACCTGCCGGAAGTGGTCAAGATCATGAGCGCATACGCCCAGATGGAAAAAGGCGGCATTACCGGCGAAAACGCCGCCCAGATTTTGAGCGAAGTACGCCGCAACGCTGGCACCATGGCCACCGCATTTGAAAACCAGCTGGACGCCCTGTATTCCGCAGAGGCAATGGATATTTCGACCGACATCGAAGTGCTTGAAAACATCATGCGCGGTCAGAATTTGACCTGATGCTCCCAACCCAAAATATAAAAGAAGAAGAGAAAGGACTTGCCACTATGTCTGATCTGGATTTTGACCTGAACGCTCCCGCAGCACCTTCCCTGACCTTGGATGCGGCCCCTGCCGCCCCCACCCTGACCCTGGATCCCGAAGCGGATGCCAAGGTGGTGGAGGAAGCCAAAAAGGCTACCCCCGTTACCGTGGAGGATACCCCGCTGAGCCCCGAAGAGCAGAAGATGGTGCAGGATTTTGCTGAAAAGATCGACTTGACCAACTCCCAGATGATTTTGCAGTACGGCGCCGCCAGCCAGAAAAAGCTGAGCGATTTTTCTGACAGTGCGCTTTCCCGCGTGCGCACCAAGGATATGGGTGAGACCGGCGAACTCATCACCCAGCTGATCGGCGAGCTGAAAGGCTTTGACGCCACCGCAGAAAATCAGAAAGGCTTCCTGGGCTTTTTCAAGAAAAAGTCCAACGAGCTGGAAGCCCTGAAAGTGAAATACGACAAAGCTGATGTGAACGTGGAACGCATCAAGGCCCAACTGGAGGACCACCAGGTAACCCTGATGAAAGACATTGCCATGCTGGACAAGATGTACCAGCTGAACCTTGTCTATTTCAAGGAGCTGAGCATGTATATCCTGGCCGGCCGCAAAAAGCTGCAGCAGGTGCGGGAGAACGACCTGGCCGCCGCTGAAGCCAAGGCCAAAGCATCCGGCCTGCCGGAAGATGCCCAGGCCGCCCGCGACCTGGCCGACCAGTGCGACCGCTTTGAAAAGAAGCTGTATGACCTGGAGCTGACCCGCAATATCTCCATCCAGATGGGCCCACAGATCCGCCTGATCCAGTCCAACGATACGATGATGGCCGAAAAGATCCAGACCACCATTGTGAACACCATCCCCCTATGGAAGAACCAGATGGTTCTGGCCTTGGGCATGGCACACAGCCAGCAGGCCATGCAGGCCGAGCGCGCCGTGACCGATGCCACCAACGAGCTGTTGCGCAAGAACGCCGCAACCCTCAAGCAGGGCACCATCGACATCGCCAAAGAGTCTGAGCGCGGTGTGGTGGATATTGAGACCCTGCAGCAGACCAACCGCGATTTGATCAGCACACTGGATGAATTGAACAAGATCCGCGCAGACGGCAAGGCCAAGCGCGCCGCCGCCGAGCAGGAGCTGGGCCGCATTGAGGGCGAGCTGAAGCAGAAGCTGTTGGAAATTAACAAGTAATTATTTTTAGGGTGCATTATTGCATCCCCGTTAAGTGAGGACGACCCATGCAGTTGGAGCAGCAGGAAACATTTGAGATCAAAAGCCCGCAGCTGGAAGTGTTTGGCCAGGTGGAAAGCAAACTGCCCGCCCCCGCCAAAAAGCGGCCTTTTGCGGCCGGGTTCCTGGCCGTGATGGTGCTGGTTTCGGTGTTTGGCATTGGCGGCGTGCAGCTGAAAAGCCGTTACCGCAATGTGGCTGAAATTTACACCAGCGAGGTTGACAAGCACGGCAACAGCATCCAGGGGGATTTTACCACCCTGACGGATACCGCTGCCAACCTGATGCGTGCCTGCCAGAAGGTACTGGGCGAAGCTGACAGCAACTGCACCACCGTAGCAGACCTGCTGGCCCAGTGGCAGGATACCGCCATTGCCCCAGCCGCGCAATATGCGGTCATCCACCAGCTGGATAACGCTGTGGACGCCATGTACACCGCCGCCAAGGCAAAAGCCACCGACGATGCGCTGGATCAGATCAACAGCCTGGATGCCAGCTATGTGAGCACCCAAAGCATTTTGCAGCGCGAAATTGCGCAGAATTATACCACCGCTGCCCAAAGCTACAACACCATGGCTTCCGGTTTCCCCGCCAATGTGATCGGTACATTGTGGGGCGCGGGGCAGGTGGAGCTGTATGCAGCGCAGTGACCCCGGAAAGGAGGGGGCCGGATGAAAATTATGACCCGCACCGCAGCCGCCGTTCTGGCGGCTGTGACCGCGGCGGCAGTCTGGGCGGTACCGGCAGCGGCAGCTGCTTCCGTTCAGGGCATCAGCAGTACCAGCTGCATTGCCGATAATGCCAATATTCTAAGCCGCGATACCGAAACATATATCACCAACATTTCTGTTGCCCTGCAGGAAAACTGCAGCGGTGCACAGATCGGCGTTTACACCACCGATTACGTCGGCAACAACACTATGGAAGGCTATGCCTACGAGGTGTTCCAGGCATGGGGCCTTGGCAGCGCTGACCAGGACAACGGCATGGTGCTGCTGATGGCCACCGGGGACGACAACTATTGGGCCACCCCCGGCGAAGGGCTGGAAAGCGCGTTTTCCGGCAATGTGCTGAGCGATCTGCTGTATGATAACCTGGAAGCTTCCTGGGCAAAGCAGGATTACGATACCGGCGCACGCAAAACCGTGCTGGCCATGGCCGAGCGCATCTGCGATGTATATGGCGCCAGCCTGGATATGGACGCGATCGGATCCGGCCTGGCAGATTCTTCCGGCAGGATTGTGGAAAACACCCAGAGCCGCAGCAATGGAGGGGCGGTGCTTACCTTGATTTTACTGACGATTATTATTGCAGTGATCGTGATTGCGATCCTGAAAACGCCGCGCGGACCCCGCGGGCCGCAGGGTCCCACCTACACAGGCGGCCGCCGCGGGCCGAACGTATTCTTTTTCGGCGGACCGGTTTACCGGCCGCGCCGTCCCCGGCGTCCTCCCCCGCCGCCCCCTCCGGGCGGCGGCTTTGGTGGGCCTGGCCCCGGTGCCAGACCTGGCAGTTTCGGTCCGCGTCCCGGCGGCGGCTTTGGCGGAATGTCCGGCGGGTTCCGTTCCGGCGGCAGCAGTGCCCGGCCGGGTGGCGGTGCCGGGCGCAGCGGCGGGTTCAGCGCCCCGCGCGGTGGGGGCGGTAGCTTCCGTGCCGGCGGCGGTTCCACCCGCGGCGGCGGTGCCGGGCGCAGATAACCCCTTTGCCCGTTGAGCAGGTTTGAAGGGCTCCAAAAAAATTAGGGCAATACCGCATAATTCTAAGTGCCGATACGGCGAGCGAGGTGC
>ERZ773239.1999-NODE-1999-length-13079-cov-4.340525_pt1 | contig 13079 bp, 12 predicted proteins | sample MGYA00580521_ERZ773239 | MGnify/ENA primary metagenome ERZ773239 (study PRJEB29015, sample SAMEA2737801) | human gut metagenome | biome: human gut; feature: human-associated habitat; material: faeces | place: China | collected 2012 ... | reverse complement strand
CGTTACTGTCGATGTAGGATTGCTTTATATAAAAAGACTCAGCGTTTTTTGATTTCAAAACAAGAATAGAAATTGACGTTCTGGCAGAGATATGTTAGATTGGTGAGTAAATTATAATCATTTGGAACAGGGAGATGGCGTATGAATTTAAAGCGGGGACTGGATGAGATGGTTTATGACCTGTTTATTGACGAACTTTACAACGGTGTATTTCATGCCGGAGAGAAAATTGATCCGGCGGCACTGACAGAATCTTTTCAGATTAGCCGCACACCGGTTATCCAGGCCTTAAAGCGCCTGGCCAGTGAAAAAATTTTGGAAGTGAGCAGCGGTGGAAAATATTTTATTCCGGTTCCGGATGAAAAGCAGATCCGGGAAATCTGTGAGGTCCGTTATTTGTTTGAGCAGTATGCAATAGAACAGTATCTGGGTTCCGGAAATCATCCCGTGTTAAGCCAGCTTTACGATATGGCGCTGGAATGCCGGGGCAAAATGAAATCGGGAGAAGAGCTGGAATGCGTAAAGGCAGATCTGGAATTTCACAGAAGCCTGGTGCGCCTGACCGGAAATACCTGTCTTTATGAGGCCTATATTCCGGTGCTGAACCGCTTTATCGGCATCAAATATGCTGTGGAGTGCTGGCCGGATCATTATTCATGACGCAGGGGATTATATCGGAGCAAAGCTGTATCTCGGTTCCATTGCGGTATTCCTTGGAGCAGAGGGCAATGTCCGGGCGGGAAACCAGTTTGAGACCCGCGGCCTGGACCCGGCAGTTTCCTACACGAACCCGGCACCAGGCCAGGGCGGATGCTTTCAGGAAACCCTGGAAGAGGTCCGCAGGCGCTTTATCGCGGATCTGAATTTCCCGTTTGCCGCAGTAACCGCGAAGGATTACGAGATTCTTGCAGACTGTGTGCCGGGACTTTGCATCCGCAAGGTTCACGCCTGGATGGACTACGCAAAGAATGAGGTTCAGGTAGCTGTAATGCCGGATCTGGCAGCAAAGTTTCCGATGCTTTCCAGAAATTATTTCCGGGAGATTACGGCATGGCTGAATGAGCACCGGCTTCTGGCGTCCAGAGTGTGTGTCCGTCAGCCAGTGTATACAGCGGTTGCGGTGAGCGGCACGATCTATGTAAAGCCGCATTATGAACATTGTCAGGAAATTGTGGAGGACGCAGTCCGCCAGGAACTGGATTACATAAACGGTGACCAGGGATTTGGAGATCTCTTAAGATTTGACCGTCTGTTTCACCGGATTGAAGAACTGGACTGCGTCTCTTATGTATATGAGCTTGGCATCAGTCCCCAGAGTGGTGCCAGCGCCGTGATGGAGGGAACCGACATCCGTCCGGCAGAGAACTGTCTTCTGTATCCGGGAGATTTTAAACTTACCGTTCTTCCGGCAGCAGAGGAGCAGAACTAGAAGGAGTGAGGATTATGGCTGGAATACAATATTCTATCAGGAAAAACCGCTGGGACAGGGCCATTCTTTCCGGAATGGAACCGACTCCGGCGGGCGTGCGCAGCACGAATGAACAAACAGATCATTATTTTGTACTTTCAGCCCTGGATTCGGGAATGGAAGACTGTAAATGGGGAAGACTGAAGTTTTCCTTGCAATTAGAGGAAAACAGTGTATTCTATTTATATGCTGCCGCTTCCAATGATCTTGAGGCCGGGGAAGGCCTTTTCGAAGAACAAGCCTCTTTCGCAGGCCGGAAAGCGCATTTTTCCCGGCTTTCCGGAGTTCGCTTTATTAATCAGTCCGATGTACTGCTTTACGGACTGGAGGGAAGATACCTCTGGATCGGAGCGGAACTGATCGGCACAGGTGCTTCTGTCTCTGATATGAAGGTTCTGCTACCCGGAGACAATTTTATGCAGGTATTTCCGGAGGTATACCGGGAGCGGAACAGCTTTTTCCACCGGTATATTTCCGTATATTCCAGTCTTTATAACGATTTTCAGGAGCAGATTGACCAGCGTGACCAGCTTTATGATATTGCGTCCGCGAAACGTCCCCAGCTGGAGCTGTTTTTAAAATGGCTCGGCATTGATGTCCGGGGCGGATTCCTGGAGGAGGAGCTGCTGCGTCAGATCCTTTCTGAGGCCGGGGAACTTTTAAAGAAAAAGGGAACCAGAAGCTCCGTGGAACGTCTCTGTGAGATCATGACCGGAGAGACTCCGGTCATCGTGGAGCGCGGACGGATGCAGCCGTATCTGACAGAAGAAGAACGGGAGGTATCCGACCGTCTGTACGGAAACAGCCCCTACGATGTCACGCTTATGATCCGCAAGCCGGTATCTGAGCGGCGCAGACAGCAGCTTTTGCATCTTCTCGGGCAGTTTAAGCCTGTGCGGTGCAGGCTTCATATTGTATTTTTGGAAAGCCGCAGCACTCTGGACGGATATACCTATCTGGATCAGAATGCAGTGAGCACCGCGGTTTCATCAGGAAATCTGGATACCGAACAGATTCTGAATGATACCGTGATCTTAGAGTAACAAATCAGAGAGGAAGAAGTTATGAACATCATTGCAACCGACTGCAAAACGCACATCCGCCTTCTGGTGGATGGAAGAGTGGCAATACCACTCCGCAGCTGCAGCAGGCAATTTTAAATGCCTTTCAGAAGAATAACCATGTAGTGGTGGATTTTTTAAATGTGCCGACCATTTCCAGCGCGGGACTTCGCGCGCTTCTGATCGGTCATAAGACCGCTCTTTCCAAAAAAGGCGATATGACGATTACCAATCTGTCTCCTGCGGTAAAACAGGTGCTTGATATTACCGGTATGGGTACGATGTTTCACATCGTGTGAGAGCGGAAACTCCAGAAAGGATGATACTCATGGACATCAGGAAAAAATTTCGGGAAGAACTGCGGAATGTTCCCTTCTCGGGATATGCTGAATATATGGATTATGTGTTTGCCTGTGTCAATGTGAGACTGGCAGACTACATCCAGGGACTGATGGGAAAATACGATGCCGGACAGGGAAACTACAAAAATATTCTCTATCCGGATATCGAGATTGCCTACGATCTCTGTAATGACCGGATCCGGCAGTTTGTGGATCCGGTGCCGGAGGAAACGGACCCGGAAGCTTTCGATGAGGAAAAACAGCCGGAACCGGAGCTGGATCCGGAACTGGCAGAGCTTCTCAGCGCCTTCAGCACGCCGGATGATCATCTGGATGCAGAAATCCATACACCGGAAAAACTGCTGGACATGGAAGAAATGTTTTCCTTTGTGGACGCAAGACTGGAGGTGACAGACACCAGTACGGTGAGCCTGCCTTTTTATATGCTTTGTTCCAAAGGGGAGTTCGGGCATTTCACCGTGTTTGCCATGGCCTGTGCCATTCTTTCTTCCACCCAGACCAGCTACGCGTCGGTATTCCAGATCGTCAATGAGAACGGAAACCTGACGGCACCAACGGTGGAGTCCGCGGCGCGCTTATACTTTGGCAAGCGGTTTTCCATTACCTCGGCCTACGGCGAGATGTCAGTCTGCTTAGAGCAGCTGCTTCCGGTCATGGATCTGCGGGTGAATTCCAACATGCCGTTTTCTACGGTTCTGGCACCGGATAAACGTCTGATTGACTATTTGTTTGGCCGCAGTCCGCTGCGCCTGGATGAAAACTATACCCGCTTTTTCCATATGCTGACAGACGATAAGAAGCTGGATCCCATCATGGCCAATACCACACAGCTGGAAGCCATGGAAATTTCCTATGACCAGGGTGTGCGGATCTTCAGCTGGTATGGAGATGAGGGAAGCGGACGGAAATTCTTTATTCAGCATTTCTGCAAAAAACGCGGCATGCACGCCATTGTCATAAACTGCAAAAAGCTTTTTGTGTATGACTTTTCCTTTGTGGAGAAGGCACTTTGGGCGGTGAACCGGGAGTGTATCTTTACGGGATCCTGCTGCTGTTTAAATGACCTGGATTTCCGGGAGGAGGAAAAAGAAAAGTACATCGGCTATATGGATCTGGCAATTTCCAAGCTGCGCGAGCATGAAACGCTGGTATTTTTGATGAGCCGGGACAAGCTTCCGCTTAAGAGTGTTACCGACCAGGATTTCACGGAGCTGGAGATTCCGACTCCGGGAAACCAGGAGCGTGAGGACTGCTGGAAGTATTTTGCAAAGGACTACGGACTGGCAGAGGATGTGAGCCTGCCGGAGATGGCGACCAAATTCCTCTTTACGCCGGGTAAGATCAAATCAGCCCTGCGCCAGGCCAGAAGCTATGCCACCATGAACCACGAGATTTTAATCTCCAGGGCACAGCTGTTTGCCGGCTGCAACAACCAGATGAGTTCGGAGCTGACCCAGAAAGCCACAAAGGTAAAGGCAAACTTTGGTTTTGAAGATATTGTTATGAATGAGAGCCAGCGGGAGACCCTGCAGCATGCCATCGACCAGATGAATTTCCGCAAGCAGGTCTACGACAGCTGGAATTACACGAAGAAATATCCCTACGGCAGAGGCCTTTCCATTCTGCTGTTCGGAGCGCCTGGTACCGGTAAATCCATGTGTGCCCAGGTTATTGCCCATGAGCTGAATCTGGAGTTATACCGGGTCGATCTTTCCAAGGTCATCGATAAATATGTCGGTGAGACAGAGAAATCCATCTCTATGATCTTCCGCGAGGCGAAGAAGTGTAACGTTGTACTCTTCTTTGATGAGTGTGATACCCTGTTTGCGAAGCGTTCTGACGATGGAGGCAGTAACCAGTCCTCCAACAATAACAAGACCGCGCTTCTGCTGCAGGAGGTTGAGGCCTATGACGGAGTTTCTGTTCTGGCGACCAACTACAAGCACAACATTGACCCGGCATTCTTTAGGCGTATGAAATACATTGTAGAGTTCCAGTTTCCGGACCCGGATACCAGGGAGATGCTCTGGCGGACCACCATTCCGAAGGGAACGCCACTGGGGGATGATGTAGACATCCGTTTCCTGGCAGAGCGTTTTGAGTTTGTAGGTGGTAACATCAAGAACTGCATCCTGAACGCAGCCTTTCTGGCTGCGGCGGATGGGGATGGAAAGACGGTTACCATGAAGCATTATCTCATGGCCATCAAGTACGAGTTTGTGAAAACCGGTAAGGTATTTACCCGGGCGGATTTTGAACCCTACGCCTATATGGTAGGCCTGGGAGACCAGGAGGAGGATTAGGGAATGGAGCTTGCAGTCATATCAAAGGAGGAGGCTCTGTTTCAGATCGAGGAACTTCCGGAGATGGTCCGAAGCATGCTGGGACATGACACCGTGGTGTTTGCTGCCCGGGATGATTTTGGCAATGTGATCAGCAGCGCGGTTTATTCTTACAGCGACGCGTACCGGAATGAGGCATGGCTTGTATGGTTTTATACCATACCGGAATACCGGTTTTTAAATGTTGCGTCCAGAGTTCTGTCCTTTGGGGAACAGGAGTTTCTGGAGCAGGGGATCCGCCAGATCCGGGTGAGCTTAAGACAGCCCATGGAAGAGGCGGTTTCTCTTTATTATTTCCTGACCCATATGGGATATCAGCCGGTTTCCCTTGGATATCATATGATGCAGTATGATGTTTCAAGCGTGACCGGCTGTTCGCGTATTCAGAAATTTATTCATGATCCACAGCTGGTGCCGATGCCTGTGGACGCGGAGCAGCTTGGATATCTTTTGCGGGAAAATCCGCAGCTCCCGGCAGCAGAGCGGGACCGGCTACGGTTTTTGGCGGATCCCGCGCGCAGTCTTTTTTATGGACGGGGAGGACACCTTGACGCCTGCGTGCCGGTCTGTCAGGAACAGGCACAAATCCGGGTTATGGAGCTTTATGTTGGGCCAAAGATTACAAGGCCAACCGCGCGTCTGACCATGCTGGCCCAGCTTGCACAGACCATCCGGAACCTGGAAGAGCCGCCGGAGCAGATCTTACTGGAAACGGAGGATCCACGGCTTACCAGTCTTTACCGGGGACTGTTAGGCAGAGAAAAAGCGGATATCCGTGCACAGCAGTATATCCGGTACTTATAAGGAGATAGCAGAATATGGGAAAAGAAAATGAGGATGGCCAGCAGAAGCAGGAGCAGAAGCAGGAAGAAATCCGAATTGTAAAAACAGAGACTCTGGAACAGATGCAGGAGCAGACGCTGGAACAGGGAAAACTCAGCCAAAGCCAGTATGCGTATATTCAGAACCTGAAGCATTCCGGTGAGCAGCAGGGGGATACCGCATATATCGAGGCGGGACAGCAGAGAATGCTTCCGGTGATAGAGAGCCGCATGAAAGAGACGAAACAGCAGGAACTGCGCGGGGAAGAGGAAATGCAGAGCTATGTAGCCCAGGGACCGGAAAACGAGCAGAAAGAGCTCCATACACTTTCGGAACAATCGATGGAACAGCGGAATACACAGGCTGACCCGGAACTTTCCAGCGAGATTGCCAAAAAGCGGGAAATTGAGCCCCAGGAAGGACTGCGTGAAGCAAGTGTGAGGCAGAAGCAGACGTATCTGAACCATCTGGGTCAGTACCGCCAGGCAAGAAAAAAACTGGCTGAGCTTGCGAAAGGGAAAAAATTTAAAGCACTGAAGGGGTATCTGGCAGAGTTTGACCGTTACACAAACGAAGAGGATGTCCTCTACAGCAGGGTGCGGGAACGGCTTTTCGACCGGATACGTGGCGAGGCACAAAAACTTCAGAATCCGGATAAGCCGGAAGACGCGCCGGCAGAGGATGTGACAGAGAGCTTGCGGGAGTGTCTGACCGAGGCGCAGGCGTATACAGAAGCGGTTCATCAATACGGAGAGACCATGAATCTGATCCAGGAAGTCCTGGAGGAAGAAGAAACAGACCAGCTCATGGTTCCATATCACGGAGAGATGGTCCGGAACGCCAGGATTCAGGTGGCCCTGGAGGCTGTGGAAAAAGAAAAAACGATCTTTTCTTCTTCGGAGTTTAAACGGATCGCGGACCGGCTGAAAGCTTATCAGTCTGCGCTGCTCCGGGAAGGAGCGGACAGTCCGGCAGCTGCAGCAGCGCTTCAGAATGTGCTGGATGCGGCGGAGAGCTATATGATTGAAAAACTGACCGGGAAAATGCGGGATCCGAAAACCGGAGAACCGGTGAAGGAGGTAGCACGAATTTCCCGCATGATCTTTTCAGACCAGTTTTCCCTGCAGGACGAAACGGCAAAAAGCACGGGTTTGACAGAGGAAGGATTCCGGCGGCTGAAATTTGCCTTTAAGATTCGCCAGATCATAAAAAAAACCGGATATGGAAATGCAAATGGCAGAGAAGAGGGAAACGCGCAGACTGGTGAAAATGGAACGCAGCAGGCCCTTATAAAAGAAAGCACGCCGCTGCGGCAGGCACAGTATGGGCTTTTTCACAGCATTTATGGACTGGAGCAGTTAAGCCGGCAGATGGAACAGGAGGTATCCATGTTTTCCCCGCGGGAATTAAAGAAGGTGCAGGAGACGCTGAAGCGTTATCTGGACTTTGGAAAGCGGGCTAGTGTGGATTCCTTCGCGGCATACCGTAATTTTGAACTTCGGCAGGAGGATTCTGCGGAATATAAAGCCCTGGATACAGCACTGTCTGCTTATGAAAAAGCAAATCCGGTACAGCAGGGAAACGAAGAAACATCCAGGCAGAAGCTGGTAAGAGGAATCCGCAAAGCCATGGAGGAAAACAATCAGAACTTAAGTGGTTATGTTCGGGAATTGCAGGCGCTTATGCTGGAAAGTCCGGAAAAAACGCGCAAGATGCTTGCGGTCAGAGCAGCAGAGGCTGCTGCGGCAAAACAGGCGGCGGAAGAAAAACAGGCGGAGGAAGCAAAACAAGCGGAAGAAGTAAAACAAATGGAAGAAACAAAACAGGCGGAAGAAAAAAAACAAACGGAAGAAGCAAAACAAACGGAAGAAGCAAAACAGGAGGACGCAGAAAAAAAAGCATTAGGGAAAAAAGAAGTATCCGAAGACAAAAAAGCCCAGGCTGCGGAGGCAGAGGCATAATGCGGATGGACCGGATTCTAAAGGGGATGTCGGCAGTACTTACAGCTTTAGCAGTAGTTGTGGTGCTGACAGTTCCGGCTGAGGCGTCTGCAAGGCCCGGAAATGGTTTGGAGCCGGGACGCTTCCTGGTGCAGACACCTCAGACAGCCGGACAGCTAGAGGAAGCGAAGCAGAAGCGGGAAGAAGCCAGAAGGCAGAAAGAAGAGGCTGACAAAAAGGTGCAGGAGGCAGCAAAGAGCCAGAAAGAAGAAACGGTGAAGGCCGATGCGCTGATAAAAGAATTATCCGGACTTCTTGCTGAGCAGGAATTGTTAAAACAGGAAATTGATACAGAAAAACAGAATCTTGCCAGGGCAAAAAAGGAGCGTGACGAGGCAGCGCGGAAGGAACAGGAGCAGTATCAGGCTATGAAAGAGCGGATCCGCTTTTTGTATGAAAATAAGCGGGAGGGATATCTGGATATGTTTCTGGGTGCCCGGACCTTATCCAGTCTGTTTAACCGCAGGGAATACGTGCAGGCCCTTTACAAATATGACCGGAAAAAGCTGGAGGAATACCAGAACACCAAGAATCTGGCCCATGAAAAGCAGGAAGAATCCATGAACCGGGAAGCGGAGCTGGAAACGATGAAGGAGGAACAGAAAAGCCAGCAGGAAACGCTGGAGATGACCCTCAGGGAGAGCCGAAAGAATGCGCGTCAGTTTGCGAAACAAATGGAAGATGCAAAAGCCCGGGCAAATGCCTACGTAAAACTTGTGGAAGAGCAGAATCAGGAAATCCGAAAGCTGGAGAATGCGCTTGCGGCTGATAATGGCAAGGCTGGACAAGGTCCCGGTTCCGGAAACAGGACAGGAAATCAGGATGGTCCGGCATCAGGACCTTCCACCGGCATGACAAAGAGTATGGGAGGAACCGAACGCGGCCGAAAAATTGCGGATTACGGACTTTCTTTTCTGGGGAATCCTTATGTATGGGGCGGAACCAGCCTGACAAACGGCGCGGACTGTTCCGGATTTGTCCAGAGTGTCTATAAGCATTTTGGCATAACGCTTCCGCGCACCTCTGCAGAGCAGCGCTCAGCCGGTGTGGAAGTCGCGTTTTCCGATGCGGAACCGGGGGACCTGATCTGCTATGCGGGGCACATCGGTATTTACATTGGAGACGGACAGATTGTCCATGCCAGCAATTCCAGAAACGGCATTATTACCAGTTATGCGGCTTACCGCACGATCTTAAGCGTGCGGCGGATCATATGATGGCTGAAAAATTTGTATTTAAAATAGATTACACAGAAAGAAATGATTACCAGAAACAACTGGCAATATTCGACAAAATCCAGCCAAAAACACATGACAGGATTTTGCTGTTTTGCGAAAGAAAGTACAACATTGTGACAGAAATATAAAAAACAGCCGCAAAACACAAGACAATTTTGTGGAAAAGTAGTAAAATGGCTTTATAAAATGCAAGGAGGATCATACGCATGAGTGCAAACAAAGAAACCATCGCACAGTGGATCCGGGAAAAGAAGACCGCTCTCGGCATCGAGTTCGGTTCCACCCGAATCAAAGCTGTTTTAGTAGGGGAGGATCATACGCCCATCGCGTCCGGTGCCCATGACTGGGAGAACCGCCTGACAGACGGCATCTGGACTTATACGCTGGAGGATATCTGGACCGGCATCCAGGACGCCTACGCAAAGCTGGCAGAGGATGTAAAGAGCCAGTACGGCGAGAACCTGCATGCGGTCGGCGGCATCGGCATCAGCGCCATGATGCACGGCTATATGGTATTTGACAAATCCGGGGAGCTTCTGGTTCCGTTCCGCACCTGGAGAAATACCATTACCGCAGAGGCATCTGAGAAGCTGACGGAGCTGTTTGCGTATCCGATCCCGCAGCGCTGGAGCATCGCCCATCTGTATCAGGCGATTTTAAACGGAGAAGCTCATGTACCGGATATTGACTATATGATCACCCTGGAGGGTTATGTACACTGGAAACTCACCGGCCAGAAGGTGCTTGGTATCGGTGATGTAGCCGGTATGTTCCCGGTAGACATCCACAACCATGACTTTGACCAGAAGATGGTAGAGAAGTTTGACGCTCTGGTGGCAGACAAGGGGTATTCCTGGAAGCTGCGCGACATTCTGCCGAAGGCCCTGGTGGCAGGCGAGGACGCGGGCAGCTTAACTGCAGAGGGAGCAAAACTGCTTGATGTAAGCGGCAATCTGGAGGCTGGCATTCCGATGTGTCCGCCGGAGGGCGACGCTGGTACCGGCATGACTGCCACCAACAGCGTAAAGGTCCGTACCGGAAACGTATCCGCAGGCACCAGCGTGTTTGCCATGGTAGTTCTGGAAAAAGAATTGAAGAAGGTTCATCCGGAGATTGACCTGGTTACCACACCAGCCGGCGACCTGGTAGGCATGGTACACTGCAATAACTGCACCTCCGACTTAAACGCATGGGTCGGTCTGTTCAGAGAGTTTATGGAGAGCATGGGCATGGAGGTTGACATGAACCGCCTGTTCGGTGTCCTTTACAATAAGGCATTAGAGGGAGACAAGGACTGTGGCGGCCTGCTGGCATACAACTACTTCTCTGGCGAACACATCACCGGTTTTGAAGAGGGACGCCCGCTGTTCGTACGCCGTCCGGATGATAAATTCAATCTGGCAAACTTTATGAGAACCCATTTGTATACCTCCCTTGGCGCGTTAAAGACTGGTCTGGATATCCTGTTCCGTGATGAACAGGTAAAGCTGGATGTCCTCCTTGGACACGGCGGCCTGTTTAAGACCAAAGGCGTAGGCCAGAAGATCATGGCAGCCGCAGCCGGTGTCCCGGTTGAGGTCATGGAGACCGCAGGAGAGGGCGGCGCATGGGGCGCAGCACTTCTTGCTGCTTACCGTGTATGGAAGGAAGATGGCGAGACTCTGGACGCTTACCTGGAGAAGAAGGTATTCGGCGGCCAGCACGGAACTGTCATGGAGCCGGATGCAGAGGATGTGAAGGGCTTCGACGAGTTTATGGTACGCTATCACGCAGGTCTGCCGATCGAGCGGGCAGCTGTAGAAAGTATGCCGGAGAACGCATAAAAAACTGTGTGCTGCGGATGAAAGTGGAACTGACCAGGACATCCGCGGCGCTGCTGAAATAAAACAGAAATAAGGGAGGAATCGCAGTATGCTGGAAGCATTAAAACAGCAGGTATATGAAGCAAATATGGAGCTGCCGAGGCGCGGCCTGATTACCTACACCTGGGGTAACGTCAGCGGAATTGACCGGGAGAGCGGCCTGTTCGTGATCAAGCCGAGCGGTGTGGATTATGATCTGTTAAAACCGGAGGATATGGTTGTCATGGATTTGAACGGAAACCGGGTAGAGGGAACCATGAACCCGTCTTCCGATACTCCGACTCACGTGGAGCTTTATAAGGCATTCCCGGAGATTGGCGGCATTGTTCACACCCATTCTCCGCACGCAACCGCATGGGCGCAGGCGGGCAGAGGCCTTCCGTGCTACGGAACTACTCACGCTGATTACTTTTACGGCGAGATTCCGTGCGCAAGAAACTTAACTGCAGAGGAGATTGAGGAAGGCTATGAGAAGAACACCGGTCTTGTCATTGTAGAGACGTTCAAGGGCAAAAACCCGATATATGTTCCGGCTGTGCTCTGCAAGAACCATGGCCCGTTCACCTGGGGTAAGAATGCGGCAGAGGCTGTTCACAACGCAGTGGTTCTGGAGGAGGTTGCCAAGATGAACTTCATGACCGAGCTCATCAATCCGAACGCGGACAACCGCACACCGCAGTGTATGCAGGACAAGCATTTCTTAAGAAAGCATGGCCCGAACGCATATTACGGACAGAACAAGTAACAAAATCCGTTGCAGTTGTATGAACTGTGACAAAATTGTGTGAAAAAGTAAAATCTGTTTGCAAAATATGTAGACAGGGCTTACAATTTCCATAGAATAATTAATCCAAGGGGGAATTTTAAATCATGAAATTTTTCGTAGATACCGCAAATGTAGATGAGATCCGCAAAGCAAACGACATGGGCATTATCTGTGGCGTTACCACCAACCCCTCCCTGATCGCAAAAGAGGGCCGTGACTTTAATCAGGTTATCGCAGAAATCGCTTCCATCGTAGACGGACCGATCAGCGGTGAGGTAAAGGCTACCACCACCGACGCAGAGGGCATGATCAAAGAGGGCCGTGAGATCGCAGCCATCCATCCGAATATGGTTGTTAAGATCCCGATGACCGTAGAGGGCTTAAAGGCTGTTAAGGTTCTGCATGCAGAGGGCATCAAGACCAACGTAACCCTGATCTTCTCCGCAGCACAGGCACTCTTGGCTGCAAGAGCAGGCGCAACCTACGTTTCCCCGTTCCTGGGCAGACTGGACGACATCTCCATGCCGGGTATTGATCTGATCAACGAGATCACCGAGATCTTTATGATGCACGACATCCAGACCGAGATCATCGCGGCGAGCATCCGCAACCCGATCCATGTCATTGACTGTGCAAAGGCTGGTGCTGATATCGCTACGGTTCCGTACAAGGTATTAGAGCAGATGACCAGGCACCCGCTGACCGACCAGGGCATTGCAAAATTCCAGGCAGATTACAAGGCTGTATTCGGCGAGTAAAAATCAGGGAATAAAACAAATACAGGGGTGGGCCGATTGTGCGTCCACCCCTGTACTGACTTCAGTCTGGTTTCGACAGAAAAAATAAAAAAGAAAAAAGTGAAAAAAGTTGTTGACAGATAGAAAACGCTGTGATAGTATATAACACGTTGCTGCTGACGCGGCAACAACATGAACCTTGAAAATGAAAGATTGAACAGTGTTTAAAACCCTGAAAATTCTAATAAAAAAGAGTCCTGGTTGGACATCTTTGAAATGAGATTTCAGAACAAAAACAAACCAAACAACAGTAGAACGGTTTAAAATTAGCTAGTAGCGATTTTTGAACCGGGAAGCAAACTTTTTATTTGAGAGTTTGATCCTGGCTCAGGATGAACGCTGGCGGCGTGCTTAACACATG
>ERZ773239.1995-NODE-1995-length-13096-cov-3.955678_pt1 | contig 13096 bp, 10 predicted proteins | sample MGYA00580521_ERZ773239 | MGnify/ENA primary metagenome ERZ773239 (study PRJEB29015, sample SAMEA2737801) | human gut metagenome | biome: human gut; feature: human-associated habitat; material: faeces | place: China | collected 2012 ... | reverse complement strand
TGAGATATTCAAAGGATATTTCCCTTTGCCGCCGTTTATCCCTGTCACGCCATGCGTTGATTGCTGCATAGTGTATGACAACTCTGCAAAAGGCATTAAAGGTGTACTCGATATGCTCCTTATATGCTTCTGTGCAAGGCATAAATAGTTCCCCCTTTCTCCCACATAATACGGCGTATGGTTTATAAGACACTTGTTATTTCAAGGTTTCTACTGTGAATGAAGCAGAATTGCCCGAATTATTATCCCGTAAAAGTTTTTGTGCTTCCGCTTCGGAAATTTCCTTAATCTCCATAACTCCATTTTCACTATTTTCAGCAATGGAAAGATATATACTGCCACTGTTATTAAAATAGATGATGGGTTTTTTAGTATCAATGAATATACCAATTATCTGGTCGTTGTAGTACCAATACCCATCTTTTGGGTGATAAACTATGCCATAGGATTCATAATCTTGGAGCGTATTCATGTTTTCTGTCTTATCTCCAGATTCCATGCTGTAAGATTCATGATTTCTAATCATATCTCCATTTTCTGTAGAAGTGCCAGCGGGCATTGATTTAAGTCCTGAATTTTCATACTTTTCTGTATGCCTGTCATAAACTTCTTTTGTGCATTCCCGAATACCAATAAGTTTATCGTTTGTATCCCGTTCCGCTTCAATATCCACTGTTCCCGTAAAGAAATTGGTAAAACTTGCGCCGCCCACTGGGTCATTAAAAAATCGGACAACATTTCCCTTGTAAGTGTAGCACTTGCTATTCTTATCATAAATCAATCCATATTCTTCATATATCCCATAGTCAATATTACCGCCGGGCAGTTCTGCCGCCGTATCGTAATCTGAAGCATTCTCGGAAGCATGTATTGGTTTGTACTCCTGTTCTTCAAAAATTGGATTATTATTAGCTTGGGCGGAAGTTGCAAATGCTGTAGCTACCCCGACAACAATCAGACACGCCAGTACCAGCGAAAAAATAGTTGTTTTTTTTGTTTTCATAATAGCAGTTATCCTTTCTTCGATAGCATTTTTACTAAAGCTGTTACAAAATGGCAATAGCCCACTTTTCGTTGCTTCCATGTTGATAAGCATTAGCGAATAGGCAGATTTTGATTTTTCTCCAAATTGTCGTATGACGCTTTCATCACAAGCCAGTTCTATATCACGGTTAAAAAGAATATACATCACCCACACAAAGGGGTTGAACCAATGAATACAAAGGGCAAGTGTCGCAATCAGCTTTGTTACAGTATCATAGCGATAAATATGCACATATTCATGTGAGAGGACATATTGCAGTTGTTTTTCATTTTTCCAGTCCATTTTTTTCGGCACCAAAATAACAGGACGGAAAATGCCATAAGTTAATGGGGCGGAAATCCTATCAGATTGCTTTACCAAAATTGGACGTTTCAATGGGCGTTCCGCCAGCCACTTTTCTACATAATGGTTGTGGACGGGTAAAGCTGTCCGAAATTCAATCAGACAACGCAAATAGGATATTACAAAAAACAATGCGATAAGTATTATTCCTGCACACCATACAATAAACCACATGGAAACAGATGATAAAATATTCTCTGGCGGCTGTTCTGCTCCCTGTGTCGTAACAAACAGCCCTTGCATAGTGGGAATGTTGTAATCTGTTCCAGCTTCCGGCAATGTTGTAGAAGATATGCTATGAGTTACCAACGTATAAACACTAAACATTGACGGAATCGAAAACGGGATAAGCAGTCTTAATATCACCAATTCCCATAAAACAAGAAAAGTCTTTTTCGGCAGTTTATTGATTGCCACCGCACGGATAATCACTACCGCAGTAATGAAAGCAGCCCCCGAAAAGCTCATTTGCAGTAAATTCATTTACACCACCTCATTCCAAATCTTCCACAATCTGCTTGAGCTTCTGAATCTGTTCAGCGGAAAGCTTTTTTCTGCCTAACAGGGCTGCAAACAGTTTGTCAACTGAACCGTCATAAATCTTGTCAACCAATTCTTTTGTTTCCGCTTCCTGTACTTCTTCTTTGGGAATAAGGGCATGGCACATGAAATTAGGCTCGGAACGTTCAATCGCCCCTTTTTTGATACACCTTTTTATCAGTGTGTAGGTAGTATTCATGTTCCAGCCAATTTCTTTTTTCAGAACGTCGGATATGTGTTTTGCAGTGGTGTCGCCCTCGTTCCAAAGCACACACATTACTTTCAATTCTGAATCGAAAAGTTTAATATCCATTTGTTTCCTCCTTTCCACAAGACCGCAGTAGTTTCTGCTTGATTACACATTACACCTTTCTTAATCGGTTGTCAACACTACCGCAGTAGTGTTAAGAAAAAATTCATAATTTATTTTCTTGAATAGATAATGAAATGAGAGGGCTTCCGCAGCAGTCGGCACTGTGCGTAATGTGCATAACTTGCTATCTTATGGAGTTGTGGGAAAGTCCGTTTGCAGAATGTGGGAAAGCTGCTCTTTAGCTTTTCCATGTTCTGTGAACGGACTTTTCCATAACGGAATAGCAAGTTATACACATTTCCATGGTGCTTGTCGTTTGCTCTTTGGTTCGGAATAGTGTGGTGCTGGCGGTCTATCTCTTGTTTTCGGTTGTTTGCTTCTTTACTGTACATGAGCATTAGGCACTGGCCGGTAACAAAGGCTTATAGCCGCTGAGCAAACCACCCGTTTGACGGGTGGTACTGATTATGCGCTTTGCAGCAGAAGCGCTTGCATTTTTATTTTGAGTATGCTATACTTGCGTCCGTTAAAAGCCCATAAAAACAAGGTCTTACAGGGCTTTCGCCGATTTCCGGCGTAGGTCATATACCTGTGGTATATGCCTCCGCGGCATTCGTCAGATATCTATGAAAGCATGGCTGCCTGACTCATTGCTGCGCGAAAATGAATCGAGTGTTCGTGACCTTCCACTCGTAAAACAAAACTAAAGGAGAACTGAATATGAACAAACAGCGTAACCAATCAACAACTGGCCGTATTACCCAGGGAGCAGCCATTGCGGCTGTCTATGTGGCGCTGACCATGATCGTAGCACCGATCGCATTCGGCCCGGTCCAGTTCCGGATTTCTGAGGCACTTTGTGTGCTTCCGTACTTTTTGCCGAGCGCGGTACCAGGCGTGACCATCGGATGTTTCCTCGCCAATTTGCTCTGCGGAGCAGCACCTCTTGACGTAGTATTCGGCAGTCTGGCAACTCTGATCGGAGCAGTCGGATCTTACTATCTTGGAAAGAAGAGCAAATGGCTGGTATGTGTTCCGCCGATTCTTGCCAACACCATCATCATTCCGTGGGTACTGCGCTACGCGTACGGCTCTACAGATCTGATCCCGTATGCCATGGTGACTGTAGGAATCGGAGAGATTCTGGCCATTGGCGTGCTGGGTAACATTTTGCTGCTGGCACTGGAGCGAAGTCACAGAGCGGTATTTGCGCAGTAAATATATTGCTATTTTCTACAGCATTTCCATGTAAGCCAGGAGCTGGTCTAACAGTCCAAGTCCGATCCAGATCAGGATCAGCAGGACTACGGCTCCCGCAATCAAAAATACGAGTTTGTAAAACAGGCAGGCCCGGGCGAATTCTTTTCGTGCCGGGTCTTCTTCATACCTAGCTTTATGAAAAAGATAGAACCAGCCTACGATTGGCATGTTCATGCACATGAAGGTGTAAAACCAGGAGCGGACAGATGGCGTCCACCAGCGCTCACGTAAAGAGCGGCTGGTGCGGCGCTTTTTACGTGCCGGTTTGCCGGACTCCCAGGCAGCTTCATCCTGGAGTGTTTTGCCGGAAACGGGATTCTTTGCGGATGCATCCGGTCCTTCCGTATCTGGCAGAGTCAGCCGGGGAAGAACCGCGGTTTCCTGATCTGCGCGTTTTTCCAGCGCTGCCTGAATCTTTGCGGTGTCCACCGGAACTTCCTCTGTGTCCGGTATATGTGAACCGGTCACATCCTGCGTAAATTCCAGGTCCTGATCTTCTGATTCTGAATGAAGCTCTTTCATTTAGTTGTTCCCTCCTGTTGTTGGTGCTGAGGGTGCCGGCTGTGAAGAGGCACCGGGAGCAGATCCCGGACCGGCCTCCGGTGCTGGGGATGGCTGGGAAGTCCAGGTGTTCCAGCTTCGTTTTGCCTGGTTTAAGTAGCTTCGTAAGGATTGCTGCTCCAGGCCAATCTGCTGCTGGTCGGCCGCCTGGGATGCCGCTTTGGCTTCTTCTTCTGCCTGTTTTGCGGCCTGCCATTCACTTTCGGTCGGCAGGGTGGCAATGCGGTCGATGGCTTTCTGGAGTCGTTCTTTGTAGGAAGCAGCTTCCTCGTAGGTCTCAACCAGGGAAAGCTTGTTGATGGCGTTCTGCACCAGGCTCTCCGCATCGGAGGACTGGTATTCCAGATTTTCCACATCACGCAGGGCACTTAAGAAGGTGTTCTTGCGGGTCTGGATCTCCTGATTCTTTCTCGCCGTGATGGCATCTTCCTCCGCCTTTTTCTGGGCTTCCGCTTTTTCCTTTGCTTTCTGTGCTTCATACAGCGTAATGGTATCCTGCATCTCGCTGATGATCGGAGCGAATTCCTCGTTGCGTTTTGTCATGCGCTCCAGAAGTTCGGTACGCTTGTCACTGCCGTCCATCAGGTTCAGCTTGGAGATGATGCTCTGGTACTGTTCTTTTACCCAATAGGTGTCCTCTACGGTTTCAATAGTCTTATCTTCAAATGCCGTTACCGCAGTTTCCAGATCTTCTTCCAGCTTGCGCTGCTCTTTATCATGGAGGCTCTGCTCGGCGCGCTCATGCAGGGTGGCGCTGAACAGATCGGTGATGCCGCTCTTGGAGTCGGTAGTCATTTCTACGGTAGCTGGCTGTTCCCAGTCTAATGGTTCTTTGCCCTCATGAATCTGGTCCATAACCTGCTTCCAGATCTTTCCGGCATAGGTTTTTCCGTAAATGCCCGGCATAGCCCGCGGGGTATCGTATCCCACCCAGATTGCGGTGGTGTAGTAGCGGGTGTAGCCGCAGAACCAGGTGTCTTTGCTGCTGTTGGTGGTACCGGTTTTTCCGGCTGCCGGCATATCATTTTCCAGAGCCAGGCCGTAGCCGGTTCCGTAGGATTCGGTGAGGGTTCCCTTTAAAATGTCGGTGAGCATGTAAGCGGAATCCTGCTGGTAAACCACCTGGGAATGCGCTTTTAAGTTTTTGGTCAGCTCGCCGTTATGTTCATGATCGATCCTGCGGATACAGGTCTGGTCATTGTATACACCGCCGTTTGCCAGGGTGCTGTAGGCTTTTGCCATATCCACCACCCGGACGCCGTTGGTGAAGCCGCCGATACTTAAGGACGGCACGCCGTTGTCAATGTAGGTGAGCTTCTGGAACTCCATCTCGCCCAGGTAATTTAAGCCATAGTCCACGCCGATGTCGGTGAGAATCTGCCATGCCACAGTGTTTAAACTGCGGTTTAAGGCCTCGCGGACAGAAACATTGCCGTAGTAGGAGCCGCCGCTGTTGGAGGGGCCGTTCTCCCACTTGTGGTCATTGACCAGGCGGGCCGGATAGTATTCGCCGGTATCGAAGGCTGGCGCATAGTCAATCAGGGGCTTGATGGTACTTCCCGGCTGTCTCGCGCTTAAGTAAGCACGGTTGTAGACATCTTCCGTTCCACGTCCGCCGACCACAGCGACCACGCTGTTTGTCATGTTGTCCACGATCACACCGGCACCCTGCAGGGCGTATTTTCCGTTATCCTGAAGCTCTGTATACGGAGACAGAACATTGTCAAGCTGGGACTGCAATGCAGTCTGCAGATCCTGGTCCAGGGTCGTGTAAATGCGGTAGCCACCCGCGCGGATATCATCGGCCTTCTCGGTATAGGTGGCCTGGTAGTTTTCCATATAAGTGTCGTAATCGGATTTGTCTTTGAAGATGTACTGGAATTGAAAGTTGTCCAGCTTCATGAGCGCCAGGGCAGCGCAGTGGATGGCATAGCTGCTCATGTAGTTCTCGTTGCTGCCCTCGCCCTCTTCCTGAACGATGCTTAAGGGCTGGCTGATGGCACTTTCGTAGGCATCTTCGGAGAGATAACCCACCTCAAGCATGCTGTGCAGCACATCATTTCGTTTCTTTAAAGAGGCTTCCGGGTTGCGGACGGGGTTGTAGGCGGTGGGGCTGTTGCTGATGCCGACCAAAACAGCGGCCTCGTAGGATTCCAGGTCGCTGGCATCCTTGCCGAAGTAGTAGCGGCTGGCAGCTTCCACGCCATAGCAGTGGTTGCCGTAGAAATTGGTGTTGCAGTAAAACTCCATGATATCTGCCTTGGAATACTTTTTCTCAATCTCCGGTGCCAGCAGGATTTCCACGATTTTACGGGTGAAGCTCTGCTCCTGGGTCAGGTAGGTGTTCTTTACCACCTGCTGGGTGATGGTGCTTCCTCCCTGGGTGATTTCGCCGCGGTTTTTGATGAGGGCGAGGCCTGCGCGGAAGGTAGCAATCCAGTCAACACCGGTATGGGATTTGAAACGCCGGTCCTCCTGGGCAATATAAGCATTCTGCAGATTCATGCTGATCTGGCTGATGGGGACATATTCGTAATGTCCGGCATTGATCAGTCCGATCAGCTGGTCATTCTTATCGTATATTTCCGTGTCGGACAGCATGTGGAAGTCCTGGCGCTGCATCTGCGCCAGCTTATCATAGGCAACTTCCCGGCAGTGGTCCAGCTCCGGACGCACCTTGGCGTAGATGAGCAGACCAATGAGAACGCACAGGATCAGTCCACATGTCAGAAGATGCAGAATGGACTGAAACAGCCATCTGAGGATTCCGAACAGGCTGACAAAAAAGCTGGAAAAGGCACGCATAAGCGAATGTGGTGTAGGATTAGATTTCATTGTAAAATAGCGCAGGATACCCTGACCTCTTAAGGCGTGGGAGAAATGCGCCCGTCGTCAGACGGCTCTCCTTTCGTTCCTTTTTTCTTCCCAATTATATTACAATTTGCGTGGAAAGACTAGAAAAACATTGACTTTTCATGGAAAAGGAAGTAAAAAGGAAAAGAATATGAAGCAGCATATTATATAAGAAGAGTATGAACATTAGAAAAGGATGGAAACCAGTATGTATCAGATAGATTTTAAGAAACCCATTGCTATTCATTTTATTGGAATCGGCGGCATCAGCATGAGCGGCCTGGCAGAGATTCTGATGCGGGAGGGCTTTCGCGTCAGCGGTTCTGACTCCCATGAGAGTGAGCTGACTGACCATCTGGCAGCAGCCGGAGCGAAGGTTATGTACGGTCAGGCAGCAGCCAACATCACCGATGACATCGACCTGGTGGTCTACACTGCAGCCGTGCATACGGATAACCCGGAGTACGCTGAGGTGGTGCGCCGCGGCATTCCGATGATGCCCCGTGCGGAGCTGTTAGGCCAGATCATGAAAAACTACGGTGAGGCGATTGCCATCTCCGGAACCCACGGAAAGACCACAACTACCTCCATGGTGACAGAGATCCTTCTGGCAGCGGAGAAAGATCCGACCATCTCTGTAGGCGGTATTTTGCATTCCATCGGCGGAAATATCCGAGTGGGTGGTCCGGAACTGTTTGTGACCGAGGCCTGTGAGTATACCAACAGCTTCCTTTCGTTCTTCCCAACCATGGAGATCATCTTAAATATAGAAGCAGATCATCTGGATTTCTTCAAGGACCTGGATGATATCCGCCATTCGTTCCGTCTCTTTGCGGAGAAGCTGGATGAAAAAGGACTTCTGATCATCAACCGTGATATTAAGAATTACGAGGAGATCAGCGGCGGTCTGCCATGCAGGGTGGTAACCTTCGGCCACAGCAAGGAGAGCGATTACAGCGCGGCAGACATTACATACGATGCCTTCGCGCGCCCGACCTTTACTCTTGTTGAACAGGGTAAGGCAGCCGGAACCATTACGCTGGGTGTGCCGGGTGAGCACAATGTATACAATGCGCTGGCAGCCATTGCCACCGCGAAAGCCCTGGGCATCCCGGATACAGCGATTGCGGATGGATTGCTTCATTTTACCGGAACTGACCGCCGTTTCGAGAAAAAGGGTGAGTTAAACGGCATCACCATCATTGATGATTACGCGCATCATCCGCAGGAAATTGCCGCTACCTTAAAGGCAGCGCACAATTATCCACACAAGAAGCTGTGGTGTGTATTCCAGCCCCACACCTATACCCGCACCAAAGCGTTCCTGGATGAGTTTGCCAAGGCACTTTCCGCAGCCGATGCAGTTGTTCTTGCTGATATCTACGCGGCGAGAGAAACGGATACTCTGGGCATCAGCTCCGCGGATATTGCTTCCTGCATTGAAAAACTGGGCACGGAAGTCCATTATTTCCCAACGTTTGAGGAAATTGAAGCATTTCTTTTAAAAAATTGTTCCACCGGTGATCTGTTGATAACTATGGGTGCCGGAGATATTGTAAAAGTTGGGGAAAAGCTCCTGAATAAATAGTTATCCACATTATCCACATAGTTTTCCACTTTTTATGTAAAGGGACTATGTGGATTTTTTAATTTACATAAGAAGAAATCTAAAAATTAAAAAAACCACGGTTTTATCTACAATTCGACACGTTTCGAGTGTTTTGGGCGGACAGGAAAAATGTTTATATCCACATTATCCACATTATCCACAATCAATTCTGTGGATAAACTCGCCTATTTCTTTTTGAAATTGGATGTGGTACACTGTTAACAGACAGGAAAGGTGAGATTTTTATGAGTTTTACATATCATTTCCAGGTGGACGCAACCCTGGTTTCCAACGAATTTATTGACCGTTATCTGGCGGAAGCCAACGGGGAGTATGTGAAGGTGTATCTCTATCTGCTCCGCCATAAAGATGAGTCCGTGAGCCTTGAAAGAATAGCGGACGGCCTGAATCATACGGAGGCAGATATCCGCCGGGCAGTTCTTTACTGGGAGAAGCTGGGGGTCTTAAGCACAGACGGCCTTCTGGCACAGCAGCCGGCAGCGGGGATGAGCGCCGGCCAGGGGAAGCAGGACGCGAAGCCGGGAACACTTCCAAAGCAGACGGCGGTCACAGAGCAGGCAGCGGCAGCAGCTTTGGCGGCAGAGACAAAAGGCCCTCGGCCGGTATACAGCCAGGATCAGGTGAACCGTCTGCAGGGAGACGGGGAGTTCTCAGAGCTTCTTTACATAGCACAGCGCTATTTGAACAAGATCTTTACTCAGCGGGAACTGGAGGTGTTTGCCTATCTTTATGATGGACTGCACATGTCGGCTGAGCTTCTCGAATACGTGGTGGAGCACTGTGTACAGGGAGGTCATACCAGCATCCGTTACATAGAGACGGTTGCCATCAGCTGGCATGAAAAGGGGTTTGCTACGGTGGAGCAGGCCAAGGCCTATGCCAGCGGCTTTACCAAAAACTCGTTTTCCGTCATGCGGGCATTTGGTCTGACCGGAAGAAATCCGGGCGAGACGGAGCGGGAGATGATCGAGCGCTGGTTTGGAGAGTATGGATTTACAAAAGAGGTGGTGTTAGAGGCCTGCAACCGTACCATGGAAGCCACCCACAATCCAAGCTTCCGCTATGCGGACCGGATCCTTTCTGAGTGGAGGAAAGCGGGAGTGCACAGCCTGAATGATATTTCGGTGCTGGATGAACAGTATAAAGGTCAGAAAAATCAGAAAAACCAGAAAACCAGCCGCCAGGCAAACAACCAGTTCCTGAATTTTGAACAGAGAAATACCGACTATGATTCCCTGGTATTGAATCAGGTAAAGGACTGGATCGGAGAACAGTAAGGAGAGCAGATTATGGCACTGAGCAATTCCCAGTACAACGCAGTTATGCGCGGGTATGAAGAACGGCAGCGGCTGCAGCGCCGGGCCATGGAGGCACGGACTCAGGAGATATACCAAAAAATACCGCAGATCCAGGAACTGGACCGCCAGATCAGTACCCGGGCGGCAGACTGCGCCAGACGGGTGCTGGGCGGAGACACGAAGGCCAGGGAACACCTGAAGGAAGATCTGGCAGATTTAAAAGAGCAGAAGCTGACCCTCTTAAAGGCAGCCGGATATCCGGCAGATTACATGGAGCTTCGTTATGATTGTCCAGACTGTCAGGACACCGGCTATGTGAACGGAAAACGGTGTCACTGTTTTGAACGGCAGCGCCTGAACATTCTCTACGCCCAGTCCAACATTGAGGCAGTTTTAAAAGAGGAGAACTTTGACCATCTCCGCTTTGATTTTTACGATGATACCGAGAAGGTTCCGCAGCTTGGCATGACGGAGCGGGCCTATATGGACGTTGTGGTGCGGCAGTGCCGGGAATTTGCGCAGCAGTATCCGGACAAGGGAAACAGTATCCTCTTTACCGGAGGTACAGGTGTGGGAAAGACCTTTCTCACCAACTGCATCGCCAAGGCACTGATTGACCGGTGCATTTCCGTCATCTATCTGTCCTCAAACGAGCTGTTTGAGATTTTTTCCAAATACAAATTCGGACGGGACGGTGAGGAAGATGTGGAGGAGAGTTACCGCTACATTTTAGACTGCGATATGCTCATCATCGATGACCTGGGAACGGAGCTGAACAATTCCTTTGTTTCCTCCCAGCTTTTCTATTGTATCAATGAGCGCATCGGCAGAAAAAAGGGCACCATCATTTCCACAAATCTGTCCATGGGTATGTTAAAGGACACCTACTCAGACCGCGTTACATCCCGGATAATGAGCAATTACCGTGTCATCCCGCTTTACGGAGCGGATATCCGCATGAAAAAACGGGCGGCAAGATTGTGAAAAACATATCATCCCTTATAAAAGCAGGGATTGGCTTGACTTAACTGAGGCATAATGATATAAAAGAAGCGATGCGGCGGCATTCGGGATACCGAAGGCTCCGCCAGACCATAAAAATAAACAATACACATTGCATGGAGGAAAAGATGATTTACGAAGAGAAGACCATTGAGACCATTCCGGTAGGACCATTAGGACTGATCCCGTTAAAGAGCTGCGCAACCCTGGGTGCAAAGGTAAACGACTGGCTGGTCGAGTGGAGAAAGGAACGCGAGAGTGAGCACAAATCCACCATCGCGTTTGCAGGCTATCAGAGAGATTCTTATATTATTGAGGCCAAGACCCCGCGTTTCGGTTCCGGCGAAGGCAAGGGAATCATTGAGTCTTCCATTCGTGGTGACGATCTTTACATCATGGTAGATGTGTGTAACTATAATCTGACCTACTCTCTGTGCGGCATGACCAACCATATGTCTCCGGATGATCATTTCCAGGACTTAAAGCGTGTCATCGCGGCAGCAGCCGGTAAGGCGCGCCGTATCAACGTCATCATGCCGTTCCTCTATGAGAGCCGTCAGCACAAGCGTTCCGGCCGTGAGTCCTTAGACTGCGCCCTGGCACTGCAGGAGCTGACCAATATGGGCGTGGAGAACATCATCACCTTCGATGCTCACGACCCGCGTGTACAGAACGCGATTCCGTTAAAGGGATTTGAGACCGTGCAGCCGATCTACCAGTTCATCAAGCACCTGTTAAAGAACGAGACCGAGCTTCAGATCGACAGTGACCACATGATGGTCATCAGCCCGGATGAGGGCGGTATGGGCCGTGCTGTTTATTTCGCAAACGTACTGGGCCTGGATATGGGTATGTTCTACAAGCGCCGCGATTACACCAAGATCGTAAACGGCCGCAACCCGATCGTGGCTCACGAGTTCCTGGGTTCCAGCGTAGAGGGCAAGGACGTGATCATCGTGGACGATATGATCTCCTCCGGTGAAAGCATGCTGGATGTCGCAAAAGAGTTAAAGCGCAGAAAAGCAAGAAAGGTATTTATCTGCGCAACCTTTGGCCTCTTCACCAACGGACTGGCTAAATTTGATGAGTATTATGAGAATGGCCTGATCGACCGGATCCTGACCACCAACGTGGTATACCAGACTCCAGAGCTGTTATCCAGACCGTATTACATTGACGTAGATATGAGTAAGTACATTGCCCTGATCATCGACAACTTAAATCACGATGATTCCTTAAGCGAGCTGTTAAGCCCGACCAAGCGCATTAACAAGCTCCTGGACAAGTACCGCAATAAATAAGGTGGTTATTTCATGAGTGAAGACAGAATAAACAAAGACCCGCTTCTGGGCGGACTTGACGGCATGCGTGCCAGACAGACATGGGAAGGTGCGCCAGAAAAGATGAATGCCGGCGGAGACGGACAGGCTGCGTCAGAGACGGAACCTGTGCCGGAGGATTCCGCGCAGGCACCGGAAGCCTTCTCAGCCGAAGAAGTGCAGACTGCTGAGGAAGAGGCGAGAAGGATCGCGCAGGAGCTGCACCGGGAGGCGGTAAAGACCGGGAACACGGAAAAAGAAATCGAAGTACCGCGCACAGAATCGTCAGAGCGCAGAAAGAAAAAAGCGCATGAGGAAGACGAAAAAGAGAAAAAGCAGGGTGGGCTGGGAAAAGAAATCTTTGAGTGGGTCAAGATTATTGTGTCTGCAGCACTCATTGCGTTTGTACTGAATACCTTTATCATTGCCAACAGTGAGGTGCCGAGCGGTTCCATGGAAAATACCATCATGACGGGAGACCGCGTGATCGGGTCCAGACTTTCCTATCGCTTCGAAGATCCAAAACGCGGTGATATTGCCATTTTCCGCTTCCCGGACAATGAAAAGATTTATTATGTAAAGCGTATCATTGGTCTGCCGGGTGAAACCGTGGATATTGTGGACGGAAAAGTATACATTAACGGTTCTGACGAGCCGTTAGACGAGCCATACATCCGTGAACCTATGATTCCGGAAGCCCCTATGCACTTTGAGGTACCGGAGAATAGCTACTTCATGATGGGCGACAACCGGAACTACTCCATGGATGCCCGCCGCTGGGAGAATACCTATGTAAAGCGTGAGAAGATCATCGCAAAGGTACTGTTCCGCTACTTCCCGAAACCGGGAATCCTGAAATAAAAATATAGAGGCAGAATCCACTACAGGTCCGAAGCCGGTAATCCCGGCATACCGCTGCGCAAAATATGGGTA
>ERZ773239.1988-NODE-1988-length-13134-cov-3.152382_pt1 | contig 13134 bp, 16 predicted proteins | sample MGYA00580521_ERZ773239 | MGnify/ENA primary metagenome ERZ773239 (study PRJEB29015, sample SAMEA2737801) | human gut metagenome | biome: human gut; feature: human-associated habitat; material: faeces | place: China | collected 2012 ... | reverse complement strand
GTTCATACAAATTTGACTTACTATGATGGCAGCGAGAAGGGGGATTCCACTCTCGCTGCCGTCGTTGTGAAATAAAAAGCAATAAGAATTACGAGGTGATTGGGAACATGAACATTATGAGTTTACTGAATGCCCTGCCGGGAGCAGTGGCGCAGGGTTTGCTCTGGGGAATTATGGCGATTGGTGTCTATATCACCTTCCGTATTCTTGACATCGCAGATCTGACCGTAGACGGATCCCTCGGAACCGGCGGTGCGGTATGTATTATGCTGATGCTGTCCGGGCAGAATGTATGGGTATCTATGGCAGGTGCAACGGCAGCCGGTATGGCAGCCGGACTTGCAACCGGAATTCTCCATACCTTTATGGGAATTCCGGCAATCCTGGCCGGAATCCTGACCCAGCTTGGCCTGTATTCCATCAACTTGAAAACCATGGGAAAAGCGAACCAGGCAATCAATGTCGACAAATATGACCTGCTGGTTTCCCTGCGTTTCATCCGCAAGGTTCCATTTTACAGAAACACGATCCTGATGGTTGCGATTACGATCATCATTCTGATTGCCGTATTGTACTGGTTCTTCGGCACAGAGCTCGGCTGCTCCTTAAGAGCCACCGGCTGCAACGATAAAATGGCTCGCGCCCAGGGAATCAATACGGATTTAAGCCGGGTTCTCGGACTCATGATATCCAATGGCCTGGTAGCACTTTCCGGTGCCATGCTCTGCCAGTATCAGGGATTTGCGGATATCAACATGGGACGCGGTGCCATCGTCATTGGACTGGCTGCAGTCATCATCGGTGAGGCAATTTTTGGAAAAATCTTCCGCAACTTTGGCCTGAAGCTGCTTGGCGTTGCCCTTGGATCCATTATTTATTATCTGGTACTGCAGGTTGTCATTTGGATGGGCATTGATACGGATCTGTTAAAGCTGTTATCCGCAGCAGTGGTTGCTGTCTTCCTGGCAATTCCTACCTGGAAGAGCCGTTATTTTTCAAATATGGGAAAGAGAGGGTAGGAGAACATGCTGGAGATCAAAAATATCACAAAAACCTTTAACAGAGGAACTGTGAATGAAAAGAAAGCCCTTCGTGGTGTCAATCTTACCTTAAATGACGGAGATTTCGTTACCGTGATCGGCGGAAATGGAGCTGGAAAATCTACGCTGTTAAACGCGATCGCGGGAGTCTGGCCCATTGATACCGGTGCCATTGTGATTGATGGAAAAGATGTCACTCGTCTTCCGGAATACAAGCGCGCTGCTTTTTTGGGACGTGTCTTCCAGGACCCGATGAATGGTACTGCAGCAACAATGGGAATTGAGGAGAATCTTGCCCTGGCTCTGCGTCGTGGAAGAGTGCGCAGTTTGAAACCGGGAATCAAAAATGAAGAACGCAAGCTCTATGTGGATATGTTAAAACGTCTTGGGCTCGGCCTGGAAGATCGTCTTACATCAAAAGTAGGACTTCTTTCCGGCGGCCAGCGTCAGGCACTGACTCTGTTGATGTCTACCCTGCAGAGACCGCGGCTTCTTTTGTTAGATGAGCACACGGCTGCACTGGACCCGAAAACAGCTAAGAAGGTACTGGATCTGACTGCAGAGATGGTAGAAGAGCAGAAGCTTACCACTCTGATGATTACTCACAATATGCGTGATGCCATTCAGATGGGCAACCGCCTGATCATGATGCATGAGGGAAATATCATCTACGATGTGGCAGGAGAGGAAAAGAAACATCTTACCGTAGAAGATCTTCTTCACAAATTCGAGGAAGCAAGCGGTGAAGAATTTGCGAACGACCGCATGATGCTCGCAAAATAGCTTTTAAAATAATCAGAAAAAAATGTTATAGACCGGCAGAGTGTAAAAAAGTTTGGCACTCTGCCGGTTTTGTGCTATACTAAATATACCAAATACAGACAATAATGATTTCCAAAGGAGGATTTCTTATGGATAAAAGCAAACTGGTCATTACCATTGAGCGTCAGTACGGAAGCGGCGGCCGCATCGTCGGAAAAAAACTGGCAGAGGAACTGGGTATTCCTTTTTACGATGATGAAATCTTAAGCATGACTGCAGAAAAGAGTGCAGTAGGAGAAAAATATTTCCGCCTTGCTGATGAAAAAGCAGGAAATAACCTGCTCCGTAAAATTGTCGGGAATCTGCGATTCCCTGCAGGCATTTTTGATGAACCAAAGACAGAGGGTGACGTAACCTCCCCGGATAACCTGTTCCGCTTCCAGTCTGAAGTCATCCGGGAGCTGGCTGCTGCAGAGTCCTGCGTAATTGTTGGCCGCTGCGCGGATTATATCCTGGAGACCGCAGGGAAGGAAGATCTGGTTAAAGTCTTTGTCTATGCAGACATTCCGACCTGTGTCCGCAGAACTCAGGAAACTGACGGTATCATGGATACCAAAGAGGCTCTCAACAAATTAAACAAGATTACAAAACAGCGTAAATCCTACCACAAGTATTTCACCGGAAAAGAATGGGAGGATGTTACCAATTATGATCTCCCGATCAATGCAAGTAAGCTGGAACTAGACCAGGTAGTAGAACTGATCAAAGACTATATCCGTATGATCGGATACGATATTTAAGATTTTCGCAGATTCAAAAAGACCGTCACTTCATGTGGCGGTCTTTTTGAATCTGCAATATGGAATGGAAGATTACTTTTTGGTGATTTTTACTACCTGGATCTCTTTGTCATTGATGGAACCATCATACTGAATCTGAAGGGTATCACCCTCTGCATACTGGCTGAAATCAGTATCGTCAGAAACAAAAGTAAAGAAATCGCCGGTCTGTGCCTCCAGAACGATATGATCACCATCTTCGCCGATCTGGGCAACCTTACCTACGAATGCATTGATCTTAGCATCGTCAGAATCTTTTGCGTCAGCCATAACGATCTTGATTGCCAGCGGCTCATCATCCAGATCGCCAAGGTAAGTAACCTCTGCGTCTGCGTCAGCTTTGATTCCGTCCTTTCCTACAACATAGGCATTGCCGGTCAGAATCTTATATTCCTCACCATCGACCTCAAGAGTCATGGTATCGGAAGCAACCTCTTTAATCGTTCCTTCCGCAACCGGATCCATGGTCTGCTCTAATACGGAAGAAGTAACCTCTACTGCGATAGCCAGAACCGGATCCTCTGTGCTGTCAGCCTGGAAGGTAATGTCAACCCAGTCACCCTCAGTGAGCGGGAATTCGTTGGTTACATCAGCGCCGGAAATATCATATTTTCTTTCTTCATCATCATAATCATCTTTTACGGTAAGTACATCTCCGTCGATGGCAGTGATGATACCGCTGGTGTAATCCTCGTTGGTTTCTGCCGCTGTTGTGGTTTCTGCTGCGGTGGTCTCTACCGGAGCTGCAGTTGTTTCTGCGGGCTTTTTGCTGGAACATGCTGCTGCGCTGATGGAAACTGCTGCGATAGCAGTGATTAATAATGCTTTTTTCATAATATATCACTCCTCTGATCTTTCTCTGTCGATTCCAAACCTGGGAACCAACAATCAAGAGTTTACTACAAAGCAATCGAAAAAGCCATTGATTTTTTATTAAGTTTTCTTCAAAATGGTGAACATTTAGTGAACTCATAAAATTTTAGTTATAACAGACATCAAAAAAGGATATTTGACGAAGATAAATGGCTGTATTATGATAGGAAAAGATAAAATTCTTTTTACAAAAATAAACAGAATGGTCTGCTAATGGGGGCCACAGGAGAAGCTTATGGATTTTACAGGATTATTTGAAATGCAGGGTATGCTGTTTACCATTATGATTCTTGGATACATTTTCCGAAAAGCAGGAATGATCAGCGACGAGGGAAAAAGCCTGCTGACGGATCTGGTCTTATATGTAACACTTCCGGCCAGTATCATCAAATCATTCCAGATTGAATTTAACCATCAGATTCTGGTGAGCTGTATAGTTGTGATTGTGGTAGCCGCAGGAATTCAGGTGGGAGCGTGGCTGCTTGGCATGATTCTCTACCCGGGTTTCCCGGATGAACGCAAGAAGGTACTTCAATACGCAACCATATGTTCGAATGCTGGCATTCTTGGCAATCCTATTGCGGAAGGCATTTTCGGCAGTATGGGACTTTTATATGCATCCATTTATACCATTCCCCAGCGTACTTTTATGTGGTCCATCGGCCTGACATATTTTACACAGGCTCCGGACATGAAAACCCTGATTAAGAAGGTATCTACGCATCCCTGCATTGTTTCTGTGGTAATCGGCATGCTGATCATGGTATTTCAGATCCCGGTTCCGGGTTTTCTCAGCCTGACCATTAAAAACATCGCAGGTGGAAACACCTTTCTGGCCATGTCGCTGGTAGGAACAATTCTGGCAGAAGTGCCGTTTCGCTCCCTTCCGGAAAAGGATACGGTCTATTACAGCTTTATCCGCCTGTTTTTTATTCCGTTTCTGGTGTATCTGGCATGTCACTTTGCGCAAGTGGACAGCCTTGTTACCGGTGTATCTGTAGTATTGTCCGATATGCCGTCTGCCAGTGTCACCGCTGTGCTTGCGGCAAAATATGGAAAGGATGAAGTGTTCGCCACCAAATGCGTGGTGCTGTCTACCCTACTTTCCATGGTTACGGTTCCTCTCTGGTGCCTGTTTCTGGCATAATAGAAAACGAAACTCATTACAGCAAATATAAAAGGCTTCTCATCGAATGATGGGAAGCCCCTTTTGTTATGCATGATAAAACCCCGTCAGCTTATTTTTTGAAATCCTGGAACTGTGATCAGGCCATCATACGGAAGAGACCGATAACCCTGCCGAGGATTTCCACATGATCTACAATGATCGGATTCATGGAGTCGTTCTCCGGCTGCAGACGATAATGACCGTTTTCCTTATAAAAGCGTTTCACAGTGGCAGAATCGTCCACCAACGCAACAACAATCTCCCCATTCTCTGCAGTATTGGTCTGTTCTACAATAACCTGGTCACCGTCAAAGATGCCTGCATTGATCATGCTTTCACCTTTTACCTTAAGCATAAACGTATCTGCGTTCGGCAGAATTTCTGCAGGGATTGGGAAGTAGTCCTCGATGTGCTCCTGCGCCAGAATCGGTTCTCCGGCTGCTACGGTGCCGATCATGGGCACCTGAACCATCTCACGGCGGTTCATCGCAAATTCGTCATCCAGAATTTCGATGGCACGCGGCTTAGTCGGATCTCTCCGGATATAGCCGTTGGCTTCCAGAGACTCCAGGTGGGAGTGGACAGATGAAGTGGATTTTAACTGAACCGCCTCACAGATTTCCCGGACTGCAGGCGGATAGCCCTTCTTTAAAATACATTCCTTGATATATGTTAAAATTTCCTGCTGTTTTGCGCTGATCTTACCATGACCCATAATATTTCCTCCGTATGGATGTATTCGTTACTGTTCATATGAAGTGCGGACAGTAACGGGATTTTCTGATAATAATATAGTAACACACCTTTTTACAAAAAGCAAACTTTTGTTCGGATTTTATAAAAAACGATATTGACAAACGTATGTTCTTATTCTATAATCGTGTCATAGCAAACGTACGTTCGGAAATCCAGACAAGGGGGAATCTTTTATGAAAACAAGAAACCATGGAAAGCGCAGGCTCCGCAATTTCACCATCATTCTATTGATGATCCTTGCATTTTGTTCCGGCTTTTTCGGACATACGCTGTTGAATGCCAGAGCGGAGGAGGCACAGCTTCCAGAACTAAAACGTTACTACACCAGTGTACAGCTGCACAAGGGAGATAGTCTTTGGGATCTGGCAGAGCAGTACCGTGTGGGAAGCGGCTATTCCAGAACAGAGTATGTGGAGGAGTTAAAGCGCATGAACGGTCTTAAATCCGAGCAGATCCATTCCGGAGAATATCTCACAGTGGTCTACTTTGCGGAGTAACCGGCAGAATCTTTCTTGCATATGGCACAGGCATTAGTTATAATAGGATTTGTTTTTATCAAATCTGAGTGAGGAATGTTCAATGCCATATACAAACGTCATACATGTAACAGATCTGCAGCTGCCGGAACTAGAACTTTACTCCCGCTTTTCGGAGAATCAGCTGCTGCATTATTATGAACCGGCTCCCGGTATTTTTATTGCTGAGAGTCCGATTGTGGCCGGACGTGCACTGGATGCCGGTTATGATCCCATCTCTGTCCTGGTAGAAGAAGGCGAACTTCACGGTTCTTCTGCCGCTTTTATTAACCGGTGCGGTGATATTCCGGTATATACGGCCTCCATGGAGGTGCTTACGCAGATAACCGGCTTTGCCCTGACTAGAGGGCTTTTGTGTGCAATGCGCCGCCGCCACCTTCCTTCTGTTGCGGATGTCTGTTCCGGAGCAAAACGCATTGCGATTCTGGAGAATATTGTAAATCCCACCAATATCGGAGCTATATTCCGATCTGCTGCAGCACTGAATATGGGTGCCGTACTTCTTACTTCTGGCTGCAGTGATCCATTATATCGAAGAGCTGTCCGGGTCAGCATGGGGACTGTATTTCAGATTCCATGGACCATATTCGACCGGAATCATGCCTGGCCACATCCTGCTATGGAGCAGTTGGATAAACTTGGCTTTAAAACTGCAGCCATGGCTTTAACAGATCAGTCTGTCTGTATTGATGATCCATCCATACTCGCAGAAGAAAAGCTGGCCATCGTCCTTGGAACAGAGGGAGACGGACTTGCCAGAAACACCATCTCAGACTGTGACTATACAATTCGTATTCCCATGGCTCATGGCGTAGATTCCCTGAACGTGGCTGCTGCCAGCGCTGTGGCATTCTGGCAGCTTGGAAAAAATACAGGGAAGGCTGGGCAGTAGATTGGGATGAATGGTGTATGGCTTGCTTTTCCCTGTGCGGAATTTGTGACGGTGATTCTGACTTTGCGCGGACTTTTCTGCTGTTGACAGGACAGGGGCTCTGTGTTATGCTTACATACAGAAATGAAAATCATAAGCGCGGGAGCCTGTGCGACAGGCTGAGAGGAAGATAAATCTTCGACCGTACCTGATTTGGGTAATGCCAACGGAGGGAAGCAGAATATAAGAGTGCGTCTTCTGGCATTGTCCGGAGGACGCATTTTTGTTTTACGGAAATTGTGTCTTATGAAACATAATATCCAACTGCACAGCGGAATTCTTTGATAACCATATTCCGCTGTTAAAGATGGTCGGAGGGGGAGCGCCCTGCAGCCATGGCAGAAGGAATTTACATAGCGATGGGAATCCGTGTTTTCGGAGTGAGAGGAAGTAATGGAACTTCGACCGAACAAGGGATCACTGTCGCTTTACGGAACAGCATGCATTCTTGTCCAGTGACAGAAATCCCGGAAAAACAGGAGGACTTAAAAATGGAAAAACAAAGAATGAAAACGTTTCGTATGGTATTTCTGGCTATGATGGTAGCCATTGGTGTGGTAATCTCACCGATTCTGCGAATAGAAGGTATGTGTCCTACCGCGCATCTGATCAACATTACCTGTTCTGTATTTATGGGGCCCTGGTATTCTCTGCTCTGTGCCTGCATGATTGGTGTGATCCGCATGATGTTTATGGGAATTCCGCCATTAGCTCTGACCGGAGCTGTTTTTGGTGCCTTTTTATCCGGTGTGTTCTACCGTGCCTCAAAAGGCAAGATCATCTGTGCGGTATTTGGTGAGATCTTTGGAACCGGAATCATTGGTTCCCTGGTATCCTATCCGGTCATGGCTTTTTTGATGGGAAGAGAGGGACTGAATGCGTTTTATTATACGCCTATGTTTATTTCCGCTACCATTATGGGCGGTATTGCGGCCTACGTATTTCTGAAGGCATTAAGCCAGACGGGAATGCTCGCAAAATTTCAAGAAAGTCTTGGTGCAAAAGTTTATGACAAAAATCACAGAAAAAGAGCAGAAGGTGCTGACACAGAAACCGGGTATACCAGAAATTCGAGAGTTTACTAAAAACTCAGCTCCTCTGATTCACTGTATTACCAATCCCATTTCCATCCATGACTGTGCCAATATGATTCTGGCTGTGGGCGCACGCCCAATCATGGCAGAGCATCCGGAAGAGGTGGAAGAGATCACAGAAGTTTCTTCGGCCCTGATGCTGAATCTGGGAAATATTACGGATGCCCGCATTATTTCCATGCAGCGTGCGTTAAGCACGGCAAACAGGAAGAATATACCAGTTCTTCTGGATCTCGTAGGCGTTACGTGCAGTCAGCTTCGGCGCAGCTTTGCTAAGCAGCTGCTTTCTCAGGGCGTTTTCTCTGTTATCAAAGGAAACATTTCTGAGATCCTGGCAGCCGCAGAACTTCCGTATCATGGAACCGGAATCGATGCCGGAAGTCAGGACGCTGTTTCCGTGGAAAATCAGGCGTGGTACTGTGAAACCGCAAGGCATCTTGCGAAACACCTGAACTGTACTGTTATGGCGACAGGAAAAAAGGATCTGATAGCGGATGCTGAAAACGCATTTCTGGTATCGAATGGTCATGCAGCCTTATCCGGTGTTACCGGTACCGGCTGCATGGTAGGTGCGCTGACCGCTGCTTATCTTCCGGGCAGTAAGGCAATTTTTACAAAATCTGGTATCTTTGAAACATCTTCCATAATACCGGATAAAACAAAAGTGTCTTACGGAACAGCAGCAGCGCTTCTGGCGGCTGTCGCAATGGGAATTTCCGGAGAGCTTGCAGCAGAGATTTCAAAAGGTCCAGGAAGCTTCCAGACAGCACTTCTGGATGAGGTCTATGCCATGACAGATGAGACGCTTCTTGAAAAGGCCAGGCTGCAGGAGTTTTGACGGCAGAATGTGGAAACATTATAAATGAAATGGAAAAGAGGATTTGAATATGAACAATCTGAATGTGAGCTTATATTTGGTAACTGACAGCACTTATCATACAGAAGAATCTTTTTTGCGTACTGTGGAGGACGCCTGTAAAGGTGGCGTAACACTCGTACAGCTTAGAGAAAAGAATACTGGCGGGCGTGATTATCTGGAGAAAGCATGCAAAGTCCGCGAAATTACCGACCGCTACCAGATTCCCCTGATCATTGATGACCGCGTGGATGTAGCCATGGCCTGCGGAGCAGCCGGAGTTCATGTGGGTGCCTCAGACCTTCCTGTGGCGGAAGTACGGCGTCTCCTTGGTCCGGATAAAATTGTTGGTGCCACCGCAAAAACCGTGGAGGCTGCCAGGAAAGCATACCAGGACGGTGCCGATTACCTTGGGGTTGGAGCTATTTACCCGACAACCACCAAGGTTACTACCGTACTGACAGAAGTTTCCACATTGTCTGCTATCTGCAAAGCCGTACCGATTCCGGTTGTTGCCATTGGCGGTCTGAATCTTTCCAATCTGGATATCTTAAAGGGAAGCGGCGCAGACGGCATTGCAGTGGTATCTGCAATCATGAAAGCAGAAAATCCGAGAAAAGCAGCAGAAGAACTGCTAATGGAAGTAAAACAACTGTAATGCAATCACAGATTTTTCTTTTTATATAAGAACCAGGACGCTGCGGCGGAAAAGCTTGCCAGATACAGAATCAGAATTAGAATTCCTGAAAAAGAAAATGCTTCATGATTCGCAACCTGGCGTAAAGCTGCGCTTGTCTGTGATAATGGAAGGTAACTGACCAGCTGTCGAATTCCATCTGGCATATTCTGGGCAGAGAAAAAAGTATTGCACAGATAGGACATCGGCATGATCACATAGTTGGAGAATCGCGGTACATCGGCATGGTTTTTTGCATAAAAAGATACAACAACACCAATCGTAGAGAATACGGCTCCATTCAGAAACATAAATAAAAAGGACCAGCCATTAAAGCAAAGCCCGGTTTTCAGAGGCAGGATCATCAGAATGATCATACTTCCCGCATAGACCCCGCGCAGGCTTCCACCAATAATCTGCCCTGCTATAAATTGCCATAGCGGAGTTGGAGAAATCATAACCTGATCAAATGCTTTTTCATACAGACGCTGTACATTCAATGTCTGTGCAATTGCATTGAAGCTTCCATTCATGCTAGTCAAAGCTACCACGCCCGGAATCAGAAAATTCAGGTAAGGCTGTCCGTGTGATATCGTCTGAACACCAAAGCCGAATACCAGAATGTACATGAGGGGAGCAATCATGGCTGCCGAGGTGATTTTGAAAAAGTTATGGCGGAATTCAACCCATTTTTCCCATAACACTGTAAGAATTCCCATAATCATCCGCGATCCATGGCTTTACCGACATGTTCCAGAAAGACATCTTCCAGCGTGGTGCTGCGAAGTGCCGTCTCATATGGAGAGTCGGTGAGATACCGGATTGCTTCCTCCTTTCCGGAAAAATAATGGCTTTTGACACCATCTGGTTCCGTTGCATCTACAGTATAACACCCAAGCATTTCAATCAGATGTTTTGGCGTATCAGTTTCTTCCAGAACACCGTGGCACATGAATCCAACACGGTCACAGAGCAATTCTGCCTCCTCCATATAGTGGGTTGTCAGAAGAATTGTCAGATTCTGATGGTTAAGTTTTTTTAACAGATTCCACATCTGCCTGCGAGCCAGTGCATCCATCCCGGCCGTCGGTTCATCCAGCAGCAGTATCTCTGGCTCCGTCAATAAGGCACGGCATACCATCAGTTTACGCTTCATTCCGCCAGACAGCTTTCTAACCGTTCGTTTCCGATAATCCAAAAGTCCGCAAAAGTCCAGTAATTCTTCTGAGCGTTCCCGTATTTTTTTCAATGGCATATAGTAAAGACGCCCCTGGTATTCCATGATTTCGTCCATCGTCATATCCTGGCGCATAGAATATTCCTGTGTTACAACGCTAAGTTTTCTTTTTAATCGATCGTTCTTTCTGGTCAAAAGTTCTCCATTGATCCAAATCGTTCCGGTTGTCGGCAGCAGGAGTGTAGACAACATGCTGATGGTCGTGGTCTTTCCCGCACCATTTGGACCAAGAAGACCAAAAAATTCTCCATCTCCAATGGTAAGATTCAGATTGTCAACTGCAAGAAACCGATCATACTGTTTGGACAGGTTTTGTAATTCAATCATGATGTTCTTCTTTCACAACAATAATAGAATAATAGCTTGCATGCTCTGGAATATCATCCAGATCGTGGTAAATATGCTCATTTGGCATTCCGCAATTTTCAATCATTTGGCATTTCACATTGCAGCGTTTTAGTACTTCCCTTACCAGTGGCATTTTGGATGCGGCTTTCATGAAAACCTTGGTTCCAGGATATTTTAATGCTTCTTCAACACCATAAGTGGACGGAATGATATGAAGCTGCTCTGACCGGTCTACAAGACTGTCTTCCAGACGGGCACTGACTGCACAAAAAGATGGAACACCGTTGATGATCTGGGCGGCAAATCCACGGGTTCTTACGATACGATGAATATAGATGTATGTGCTGTAGATCGTTGGATCACCCAATGTAAGGCAGGCAACATCTTTTCCCTGATCCAGCTTTTCGATAATTCGGTCTGCGGCAGTCTGATAGGCTGCATTTAATACTGCTTTGTCTTTTGTCATAGGTGTTGTAAGATTAATACATTCCTTGCTGTCAATATCTTTTACAATGCCGCTTGCAATCCGATAAGCAACTGCGTTTTCCTTGCTATCCGCCGGAACCGCGATTACCGGGCAGCGTCTGATTGTTTCAACTGCAAGATAAGTCATAAGGCGCGGATCTCCTGGTCCAACCCCTACTCCATATAAAATTCCTTTCATATCTGAGTTCCTCTCATTTTTACAAAATTTCACACGTTACCAGTATACCTTAAGAACAGATTTAGATAAATTTAAAGTAAAAAAATTTGTACTATATAGTTATTGGTTCATAAATGGCTTAGATAAATGATTATAGCATAAAGTACAAAAATTTCAAAATGTACTTTATTTCAGAATGTACTTTATTTCAGAATGTACTTTATTTCGCAACAGAATAAAGTACATTTTTTATTGCCTGTATGTAGTGGGAGAGTGATTTTATGGGAGAAAATAAAGTACAGTTTCAGTAAATTGAATGTAATTTACAGAGAAGAGGAACAAAAGCTGCTGATCAATAACCAGCAGCTTTCATATTATTATTTTCCAATTTTCAAATCTGGATTGATTCTTCTTAAATATTCATCAAACAAAGGGACTGTAAAGTCTATTTCACCATGATGTGTTGAACAGATAATACCCTTACTAATAAGTTGGGCACGTGTAGAAGATATAGATGAGCTTTTTGTTTTAAGAATAATTGCAACATTTCCAATGGTACATGGGAGTTCTCCGCATTTCACCATAGCAATTAAGGAATCTTGTTCTTTTCTAGTGCATTTTTCATTATCTATTTTGATGAGCACTGGTTTGAAGAAGGGTCATGAATGTATAACTTATCTGATGGTGATTTTATAGGACATGTGCAATTTATAGGACACCATGTCTGCTATGATATAACCATCAAGGTTAACAAATCATTAAATCCAGAGGAGGACACGTTATGAGTTGGAATATTTGGGATAAAAACAAAAAATTAAATGATACAGAAAAATTTTTGTGGGATGAAATGATGTGCACGGACAAAGAAGAACATGAAGCAATTTTTGGAGATGCCGGCGATTTCGATGATGACGAGGATGATGACTTCGACAGTGATGATGAAGATGAAGATGATTTCTAAGAGGATGATCATTCACAAACAAAAGAAAAAGAGGGATTTTACATGAAATCGAATATCCGATTATCAAAGCGGAAAAGGTTGAACAAGAGGTATATAGAGTTATAAATGCAATTTTAGAGACAGAACAGCCAGATATAACTGTTGCACAGGCATATCTTCAGATTGTGTTAGCACGTTGCATGGGAAAATTGAATTTGGTAGAAAAGAGTAATGTGGGGAGCAGGGATCTGATTTACCAGACGGTTTCCTATATATCAGCAAATTTCAAAAAAAAGTTTTCGCTGGAAGAGATGGCAAAAGATCTGGGGGTAAGCAAATATGTCTTATCTAGGCTTTTTTCTCAAATATTCCATAGAAATTTCAATCAATATCTTAATGATGCAAGGTTAAACTACGCATGTTGTCGTTTGGAAA
>ERZ773239.1976-NODE-1976-length-13181-cov-10.511809_pt1 | contig 13181 bp, 9 predicted proteins | sample MGYA00580521_ERZ773239 | MGnify/ENA primary metagenome ERZ773239 (study PRJEB29015, sample SAMEA2737801) | human gut metagenome | biome: human gut; feature: human-associated habitat; material: faeces | place: China | collected 2012 ... | reverse complement strand
TGCCGCACCTCGCTCGCCGTATCGGCACTTAGAATTATGCGGTATTGCCCTAAACACAGTATAAGAAGAAACGGAGTGCCAGCCCCATGCCAAACCTGACGGACCTTTCCACCATTCGTGATGTGTGCGCACGGCACGACTTTGCACTTTCCAAGGGGTTCGGCCAAAACTTTATCATCAATCCCGGCATCTGCCCCCGCATTGCGGAAGCCGCCGGCATTGGCCCCGGCTGGGGTGCGCTGGAAGTCGGCCCCGGCATCGGTGTGCTGACAGAACAGCTGTGCAAACGCGCGGATAAGGTAGTTTCGATCGAAGTGGACAAGCGCCTGCCGCCGATCCTGGCCGAAACAATGGCCGAGTACGAGAACTTTAAGCTGGTGCTGGAAGATGTGCTGAAAGTGGACCTGCGCACCCTACTGGCGGAAGAATTTGGTGATAAGCCCGTTGCCGTCTGCGCCAATCTGCCGTATTACATCACCAGCCCCATTCTGATGCGCTTATTGGAAGAAAAACTGCCCATCCGCAACATTACCGTCATGGTGCAGAAAGAGGCTGCACAGCGCCTGTGTGCCGCCCCTGGCACGCGTGAGGCGGGGGCAATCAGCTATGCGGTGGCTTATTACGCCAAACCCAAGCTGCTGTTTACTGTGCAGCCGGGCAGCTTTTACCCTGCCCCCAAAGTGACCAGCGCGGTCATCCAGCTGGATGTCCACACCACACCGCCTGTTACCCCGCCCAACGGGGACGAAGCCGGGCTGTTCCGCCTGATCCGGGCAGCATTTTCTCAGCGGCGCAAGACCGCGGCCAATGCCGTGGCGAACGGCCTGGGCATTTCCAAAGCTAAAGTGAACGCTGCATTGCAGGCCGCCGGGTTGGATATCCGCCTGCGCCCGGAGCAGTTGACGCTGGAAGATTACTGCGCGCTGCAGGCCGCCCTGGCCGCGGCAGAATAAGCGCCGTTCGGAGCGCTACTGCCCTATAATTCGGCATTGACAAGGTGCCGCAACATGTGCTAGAATACTTAGGTATTCCTAAGGTATATCTGAAAACAAAGAAAATGACGGATATTTCGCAAACACAAGCAGGATTTAAGGCTCTTTAACGCAAAATCCGGCTACGTTTGTAGAAATAGACGATATTTTCGACTTTTCAGATACAACCTAAGGATTTCTTAGCCGTGCTGGCGTAGCTCAATTGGCAGAGCAGCTGATTTGTAATCAGCAGGTTGCAGGTTCGATTCCTGTCGCCAGCTCCATAGAAAAAACCGCATCATAAGGCTAAAATGGCCGATGTGATGCGGTTTTTATTGTGCTGATAACTGCTTGGAACTGCTGAAAAATGCTGGAATCTTGGTCGTGCAAAGGTCGTATTTGTTCAAAAAGGTCGTAGAAAAGTCGTGTGAATTTGAGCGTGTTAGATAGATTTACATAAAAAATAAGCGGCGGGCAATCCTTGAAATGAGGGGATTGCCTGCCGCTTTTATTATGGATTATTTAATTTGCCGGTAATTTGCCGGTAACTTGCCAGTCAGTTGTCATTGCCGATCTGCTTAATAACCTGGTCCGCGCCGGTCGCAGCCAGGCCGGAAACAATGCCCACGGCCAGGGCGGTCAGGGGATCGGCGGCCGGGAAGTCCGGCACGTTGATGTACATGGCGGCCACCCCCAGCAGGCCGCCAAGGGCGCCACAGATCTGCTTCTTTACGTCTTCGCGTTTCATGTTGTGTCCTTTCTGCCTGCGCTTTTATTTACACGGGTCGCATCCGCTTTGGCTGTACAGTTTTACGCCATGCCGGGCATGTTTTGGGGGATAAATGGGTATAAAAATTGCCCGCCCCTCATGCAGGGCAGGCAGGCATAAAAATACCACGGTGCAAAATCGCATCGTGGTTTGAATAAGGCTGATTCGGATTATTTGGCAAATGTTTCAGAGACAAGTTCGCCGTTATTCTTGCATTCTCGGATAATGAAATGGGTTGCTACAGTTTCGTCAGCGGGATCGTTTTTATCATTCAGGTAAAAAATTTCCGAATAATCGCCGCCGTTAGGGGGTTTTTCGTTGATTCTTTTGTAGGTGGCCATAAGATATCCCCCTTCACACTTTGATGAACTTTTCGATAAGCGCTGTACGGTTTGGAAACTGCTGTTTGAATGACAACGAGTTCTGAATATACTCTGCAATACTTTCGGCAAAGTCTTCACTATTGGAATTTTCGCCGTAAGAAGTTGGAGACTTTTCTTACTGACAAGTATATCATCTGCCATTGCTTTTGTCCACTCAGAATCGGTACAATATCGGCCGCTTATATTTGTGAGTGATATATCAATATAATGACCAGCTTCGTGGCAATAAGTTCTTACAACGTAATCCATATCATCTAAAAAGAATCAAAGCCGGGAATGCCCGTGCTTATCATGGGGCATATGTGAGTATTCTTGAGTTCTTTGGCGGGTATGCAATGGCAGAAATCACCCCGGCAATGATTGTGCTGTGGAACCAGAAGCAGGCCGCGCAGGGTAAGGCAGGAAGCACAATCCGGGATGTAAATAGCGTTCTTAACCTCATTTTCAAATACTGGTGCATAGGAGAGCTTGAAACGCAAAAGATTTTAGGCCACGCCGACATATCAACAACCCGTAAGATATACACACATATTAAAGAGCGGCAGATAAAAAAAGCAGAGTTTAGCCCATATTGAGCAAGTTGCTCTTCATAGTTTTCAGCTCTTTTTCCAACTGGTCTTTTTCTTTGGTGTATGCCTGGTAGTCCTGCATCTGCTCCATCACGGCGGGGGCGCTGGCAGTCAGGTAGCCGCTGGTCATGGAGGTGGTGGTGCTGAACTTTTTCTGCTGGCCGTTAAAGTCGATCACCAGGAACTGATCCGTAGAGGGCAGTACCTTGCCCACGCCGAACATCTTGTGGGTTACTTCGCAGCCGGTCAGGTCGGGCAGGGCAGTGGGGCTTGCCAGCAGCTCCTGCAATTTCTGCTCCTTTTCGGCGATCTGCATGCACAGGTCGGCGCGCTCGGCTTTCTGTTTCACGGCCTTGGTGCGTTCCTTGGCGGTTGCCGTGCGGGAAAAGCCCTTGGGGTAATAGCCGTTTACATAGGCGCTGTGCATGATATCATACACCAGCAGATGCAGCTGGTCATTGATGCCGTGCATGGTGTTTTTCAGCCGCTCGGTGTGCAGGCGGGTCAGCTCATCGTATTTGGGCAGCTCGTTCAGCAGGTCATCGCACATGGCGTAATATTGGGTCAGGCTAAAGGCCGCGCCGGTGCCAAAGTCTTCGTCATAGCCGAAATAGGCGGCCCAGGCTTTGGCTTCGGCGGGAACAAAGAAGTAGTTATCCTCCGGCTCCAGCAGGCTCAGGTACAGCGCGGCGCTGCCGGCCGTCTGAGTGAACTTGGCCATGCGCGGCAGGCAACGGCGGAAACGGCCGTTGACCTGGTCGGCAAACATTTCCACGCGGCCCTGGCGTTTTTTCAGGTCACCGTCATCATCATTGAACAGCCAGCGAAAACACTCGCGCACAAGCTCAACTTCCGTGGGGCGCATCATCAGGGCCTGCATGCCGCCAATGGGCTGCAGGGCGGGCGTGTCCATCACGGCACGGGCCTGCTGTGTGGCCTGGGCAAACATGGCGGGAAAATCCACCGCGTCGATATCCCAGTTTGTGCCAAAGCAGTTGATGGCTTCCCAAACGCCATTTTCTGCGGTTTCGCCATCGGTCAGGCTGCGGATATACGGGGCAAGGATCGTGTTCAAAGTTTCAGTGTTCAAGCTCAAAACGTGATACCCTCCAATGAATTACAATGAATTGCCGCCGCCCGCCGCAAAGGTTTTTATTGGGCGACAACCTTTTTATTATACGAAAAAATCAGGGCTTTCGTCAAGGCATCGCGGAGCAAAAAAAGGATGAAAAAAGGCACCGGCGGTGAAAGCAGGTACACCGCCGGTGCCGAAAAATAAAACAGGGATAAGTGAGATATAGACAGGGAAGAACGCCGCCTTGCAAAAGGCAGGCCGCCGAATGGCTCAGGGATGGAAAACGCCAATGGTGGGGTTGATAAAATCAACGATGAGCAAAAACGAGATGACAGCCAGCATGCCGATCAGGCAGAAAAACATGCGGCGCAGCCAGCGGTTTTTATCGGTAAGGATATCCCGGTACTGCTTGTCTTTGTTCTCAAGCTCCCGCATGTACTGCTGACGGGTGGCGTCCAGGGTTTTGGCATAATAGTTCTGCATGGAAAGCAGCAACTGCATCATGTTGGAATCCAGCAACTGGCCGTTTTCGCTCTCCAACTTTTGTAGGCCGGTGATCGCATCCAGCGAGCCATCCATGGCGGCAACGATCGCGGCGACATCACGGAAGCTGGGATTCTCGGTCTGGCCGCTCAAAATGCGGTTTACGGTGCTGAGGGGCACCCCGCTTGCACTGGAGATTTGCTGCAGGGTCAGGTTTTGTTCGGATTTCATATTTTTCAACGTTTCCACAATAGATTCTTGCATGAACCTCCTCCATTTCCCAAATCTGGGAAAGCCTAAAAGGGCGTTTCTCAGATTTGATGGTTTACAATTCTGGCAGCCTCTGCTACAATTCACATGATGTTTCCATAAGGCGATGGGGAAACAGGAAAGACCCCACCGCTGCCAGGGGCAACGTGATCCCCCGGCAGGAAGCATCCCGAAATGTGCCGCAAAACATGCCACTATTTTAGTATGACTTTTATAATTTGTCAAGAATTGTAAGAACTGTTAAAAAATGGATGACTGCGGTATGGTGGGGAAACTGTTTGGGCTGTGGAAGGGGGCCGAGAACGATTTACCAGTATCTTGCGGTGGAACAAACCCTGTTCAGCTGTGAACTTGGCCGCTATACTGCTTTTGGAATTGCGGCCCAAAAGCGGGTACCAGATGGCTGGCGGCAGATTGCATTTATCTCAGATATTTGCACCAATGCCCAACAGGCACAGCGCCTGGCGCATCTGTGCACACAGGGGCAGCTGGAACCCATCCATTTGATGGATGTAATTGAAGATTTTGTGGCAGACCCTTGTTCCTGGCCATAGAGGGCCTGGCTTGCCGCAGAAATGTTAAAATCCCCCGGATCGTATAGAATCCGAGGGATTACGTTTTTATTTTGGGCGACTGATTCGTTTGGAGAAGGGGGATGCCTTTGGGGCAAAACGGACCGTAGGGACAGCTCTCAGGCGAAGATGGCCGACCTGCAAAGCACTTTGGGCAGGTCACTTATATATTCTCCCAAAGCCGTAACAGCTTGTCCGGAGCATCAAGAAGGTCACCCACTGCAAATATTACAGCAGCTGCACACCAGCGCGCTCGCACACGGCTTTGGTCTCGGCATCCCACAGGCTGACCTGCACTTCGCCGATGTGGGCCTTGCCCAGCAGCAACATGCACAGGCGGCTCTGGCCAATGCCGCCGCCCATCGTCAGGGGCAGCTTGCCTTCCAGCAGCATTTTGTGGAACGGCAGTTCCGCACGCTCCGGGCAGCCTGCGGCTTCCAGCTGGCGGGTCATGGCGGCCGGGTCCACACGGATGCCCATGCTGGAAAGCTCCAGTGCACAGCCCAGCGCTTTGTGCCAGAACAGAATATCGCAGTTCAGCGTCCAGTCATCATAGTCAGGGGCACGGCCATCGTGGCGGATGCCGCTTTTCAGCTGGCCGCCGATCTGCATGATGCAGACGGTGCCATGGGCGCGGGTAAAGGCGTTTTCACGCTCTTTGGGGGTCAGGTCGGGGTACAGGTCTTCCAGCTCCTGAGTGGTGATAAAGGTCGGCTCACGGGTCAGGCGGATGGCTTTCAGCTCCGGGAACTTCCAGCGCAGCTCGTCCGCAGTGGAGCAAACGGCATCCACAATATCGCGCACGGTTTCCTGCAAAAAGGGCAGGGTGCGGTCCTTCGCGGTGATGACCTTCTCCCAGTCCCATTGGTCTACATAAATGCTGTGCAGGTTGTCAAGCTCTTCGTCGCGGCGGATGGCGTTCATGTCGGTCACAAGGCCCTGACCGGGGCGGAACCCATACTCAGCAAGGGCATAGCGCTTCCATTTGGCCAGGCTGTGCACAACTTCAGCGCGCTCATCCAGGCAGGGTACATCAAAGCTGACGGGGCGCTCCACGCCGTTCAGATCATCGTTCAGGCCGCTGCCGTTCAAAACAAACAGCGGGGCGGTAACGCGCTTCAGGTGCAGGGCGGCACACAGCTTTTCCTGAAAGATGGTTTTGATGATGCCGATGGCCCGCTGGGTATCGTACAGGCCCAAAAGATCATGATAGTTTTTGGGAATGGACGTTTTGGACATAAATATTCCTCTTTTCCTCTCTACTTGCAGGGCAGCGTATGACTGCACCTTGAGCCGGAACGCCAGGCTGTGACAAATTCCGGCAAATTACACCGCATTTATTATAATCCCTGCGTCCGTCTGCGTCAAACAAAATTCGCCGATGACGTACAGGATATACAGCAAAACTAAACATAACGGCCCGCACTGCATTTGCAGCCGGGCCATTTGATATTTAGTTGGGGTTATGCAGCGGGGCAGGCGTTACGCCTTGGCAAACTGGCTTGCATACAGGTTGGCGTAAAAGCCGCCTTTGGCCAGCAGCTCCTCGTGGGTACCGCGCTCAATAATGTTGCCGGCTTTCATCACAAGGATCTGATCGGCGTTTTTGATGGTGGAAAGGCGGTGCGCCACAATAAAGCTGGTGCGGCCTTTCATCAGTTCCTCAAAGGCATCCTGAACCAGCACTTCGGTACGGGTATCAATGCTGGAGGTTGCTTCGTCCAGAATCAGGATGGGCGGCTTGCGCAGCATAACACGGGCAATGCAAAGCAGCTGCTTCTGGCCCTGGCTGATGTTGCCGCCGTCCTCGGCAATTACGGTATCATAGCCCTGGGGCAGGCGGCAGATAAAGCTGTGGGCGCGGGCACGCTTGGCGGCGTCGATGATCTCCTCGCGGGTGGCGTCCGGCTTGCCGTAAGCAATGTTATCTGCCACAGTACCGGCTTTCAGCCAGGTTTCCTGCAAGACCATACCCAGGTTGCCGCGCAGCGAATCCCGCGTTACGGTGTCAATGGGGTGGCCGTCCACCTTCAGGGTGCCGCCGTTGATCTCGTAAAAGCGCATCAGCAGGTTGACCAGGGTGGTTTTGCCGCAGCCGGTGGGGCCGACCAGGGCAATGCGCTGACCGGGCTGAACGCGCAGGTTCATGTCTTCAATCAAGGGCACATCCGGCACATAGCGGAACTTGACATGCTCAAACTCCACACTGCCTGCACCGTGGGGCAGGGTAACGGCATCGGGGGCATCGGGCAGGATGGGGTCTTCGTCAATAAAGTCGAACACACGCTGCGCACAGGCCAGGGCGTTCTGCAGCTCGGTCATAACGCCGGAAATATCATTGAACGGCTTGGTGTATTGGTTGGCATAGTTCAGCAGAACCGAAAGCTCGCCGACCGTAATGCCGCCGCCAATGGCAACCAGCGCGCCCACCACGCCGACCGCCGCATACACCAGCGCGTTGACAAAGCGGGTGGCAGGGTTGGTGATGGAGGAAAAGAAGGTGGCCTTTACGCCGCAGACCTGCAGATCGGCGTTGATCTTGTCAAAGCGCTCCTCGGCGCGGCTTTCGTAACCGAAGGCGCGGACAAGATGCTCGTTGCCGATCAGCTCGTCCACCAGACCGGTCAGCTCGGCGCGGGTCTCGCTCTGTACGCGGAACATATCATAGGTATGCTCCGCAATGAACTTTGCCACAAAGATGGAAAGCGGGGTGAGAACCACAACGATCAGGGTAATGCGCCAGTCAATGGAAAGCATAAAGCCCAAAGTGCCCACAATGGTCAGAATGCCGGTGAACAGCTGGGTAAAGCCCATCAACAGGCCGTCACTGAACTGCTCCACATCGGTGTTGATGCGGCTGATGGCGTCGCCGGGCTTGTGGGCATCCATATAGCTCAGGGGTAAAATCTCCATGTGCTGGAACGCCTGCACGCGGATGTCGCGCACCACCTGGAAGGTGATGCGGTTGTTCACCATGTTCATCAGCCACTGGCAGATGGAGGTGACACACACGGTAACGCCAAACTGGATGGCAATCTTGCCCAGGGCAGGGAAGTTGACATTGCCCTGGCCCACAATCAGGTCCACGCCGCGGCCCGAAAGAATGGGGGCGTACAGCGTGGTAAGAACGGTAACGGCGGCAAGCAGCAGGGTGAACAGCACCAAACCGCGGTACGGCTGGATCAGCTTTAACACGCGCTGAATGGTGCCTTTACTGCCCCGCAGGGAAACACGCTTTTTCTTTGCATTGCTCATAAGGTCTTTTCCACCTCCTCGCGGCTCAGCTGGCTCAGGCAGATCTCGCGGTAAACATCGCAGGTTTTCAGCAGGTTGGCATGGGTGCCGCTGCCCACCAGATTGCCGTCATCCAGCACCAGAATGCGGTCCGCACGCTGCACAGCGGAAGCACGCTGGGAAACAATAAATACCGTCATGCCATGGGTCTGCTCTTTCAGCGCTTTGCGCAAAGCAGCGTCCGTGGCAAAATCCAGGGCGGAGGAACTGTCGTCCAAAATCAGTACCTGGGGGTGAGGCACCAGCGCGCGGGCAATGGTCAGGCGCTGGCGCTGGCCGCCGCTGAAATTGCGCCCGGCGGTCTCCACCGGTTCATCCAGCCCTTTGGGCTTGCCGCGCACAAAGTCCGCCGCCTGGGCAATCTCCAGGGCTTGCCAGATCTGCTCATCGGTGGCATCGGGGCAGGCCCATTGCATGTTGTCCCGGATGGTGCCGGTAAACAACACGGCGCGCTGCGGCACAATGCCGATCATCTGGCGCAGCTGGGCAAAGCCGTACTGCTGCACGGCATGGCCAAACAGATCAACGTTGCCGCTGGTGCAGTCATAAAAGCGGGGAATCAGGTTGATCAGGGTGGATTTGCCGCTGCCCGTGCCGCCGATCACGCCGATGGTCTGGCCGTTCTGGGCGGCAAAGCTGATGTCCGTCAGGCTGGGGGCACCGGCACCGTGGTAGGTAAAGCCCACATGGTCAAATGCAACGGCCGGGGCGCCCGCTGCCGGGGCAAGGGCGGCCGCGGCGGGGTCGGTCATCGTGGATTTGGTGTTCAGAATCTCCGAAACACGGATGCCGCTGGCCAGTGCGCGGGTGACAGAAACCACCAGATCGGCAATGCGCAGCAGGTTGATAAGGATCTGGTTCATATAGTTGATTAGGGCAATGATCTCGCCCTGGGTCAGCGCGCCGCTGTTTACCTGCAGCCCGCCGCGCATCAGGATGGCGATCACGCCCAGGTTGACGATGAGATAGGTCAGCGGGGTCATCAAAGCGGAAATGCGCCCGGCGGTCAGCTGGAAAGTTTTCAGTTTGTCGTTCACGGCGGTAAAATCCGCAATTTCGTCATCCTGCCGTGCAAAGGCGCGCACCACGCGGGCACCCACATAATTTTCGCGGGTCAGCAGGGTCACTTTGTCCAGCGTATTCTGGGCGGCGCGGTACTGGGGCACCGTCACCCGCATGATCAGCCAGACCACCAGCGAGATGGCCAGCGTGACCAGCACGAACCAGAACCCCATGGTGGGGCTGATGACAAACGCCAGAATCAGCGCGCCGATGACAATAAACGGGCAGCGCAGCAAAAGGCGCAGCGTCATGTTTACGCCGTTTTGCAGCTGGTTCACATCGCTGGTCATGCGGGTGACCAGCGTGGGCGTGCCGATGCCGTCCAGCTCCGTGTAAGAGAGGGTATCAATGTGGCGGAACAGCGCCCCGCGCAGCGCCGTGCCATAGCCCAGCGCGGCCTTGGCGGCAAAATACTGCGCCGTCAGGCTGGATGCCATACCCACAACCGCAAGCAGCACCATCAAGCCGCACTGCTTGCCAATATAAGCCAAATCCCCGTTTTTGATGCCCACATCAATGATGTTGGCTACCACAAGGGGAACCAACAGCTCAAAGCAGGCTTCCAGCATTTTGAACAGCGGGGCAAGGATGGATTCTTTCTCGTATCCTTTCAAAAACCGCAGCATGTTCCGCATGAACGCACCAACCTTTTTGTAATATCAAATTATATGCCTAAGGCAACACCGCACAATTCCCGCCTTGCGGCTTAAGCACCACTCCGGCGGCTGCGGCACGGCATCTGCGTTGCCAAAATGCTCGATAATACACAAAGTATTATCTGCGCTTTTGGCTTAGCATCTGCCGCACCTCGCTCGCCGTATCGGCACTTAGAATTATGCGGTATTGCCCTAAAACAGAGCATACTTTTTAATCATACAACAGATGCGTCTAAATGCCAAGTTGAAAAACGCAATAAAACCAATGAAACCAATATTTTTTGCGGCCAGCCACAAAAACAGGCCGGATGGCAGCGCCTTGCCCGGTTTCGATGATTATTTGCACCCTGCCCGCCTATACTTGCAGTGGGGTAACCCGCAACGCTGCAACATGTAGGAGGGCAGAGGTCACTATGTTTTATTATCATAAAGGTTTAACCCGCGCCGCACGGCGCACCGTCGCCACCGCGATCACCATCGCAGGCCGGCAGGGGTGTACGGCGGTGGATACCGGGCACCTGCTGCTTGCCATGCTGCAAACCGGGCGGGGCACTGCGGTGGAGTTTCTGCGCCGCAAACAGATCACAGTAACGGCACTTTCGGCCTGTGCCTCCCAGCGGGCCTGCACGGGCCGCCCGCTGCACCTGCGCGGCCGGGACCTTGCGCCAGAAAGCCGCAAGGCGCTGGAATTCGCTGTTCTGGGGGCCCATGCCGCCCGCGTGAACAAAGCGGAGAACGAACACCTGCTCTGTGCCATGCTGGAAGATACCGCCTGCACGGCCAGCGTGTGGCTGGCGGGCCTTGGGCTGGAAGTTCCACGCGCCGCGCGGGAATGCCGCCAGCTTTCCGGCCAGCTGGTTTTGCCCAGCAGCCCCCGCATGAGCAGTACCCGCGGCAGCCGCCCCAGTGAGAAATATGGCCGTGACCTGACCCGCCTTGCGCAGGAAGGCCAGCTGGACCCCGTACTTTGCCGGGATGATGAGCTGGAACGCATGATCGAAATTTTGTGCCGCCGCCAAAAGAATAACCCATGCCTTTTGGGGGAGCCGGGCGTGGGCAAAAGCGCCCTGGCCGAAGCCCTGGCCCAGCGCATTGCCGCCGGGCAGGTAACGCCCAGCTTAAAGGGCAAGCGGGTGCTGGCGCTGGATATGGCGTCCATGGTGGCGGGCACCAAGTACCGCGGCGATTTTGAGGAGCGGTTCAAAAACCTGCTGGAAGAGCTTTACCGCGACCGTTCCACCATTCTGTTTATTGACGAGATCCATGTGATCGCCGGGGCCGGTGCGGCGGAAGGCGCGATCGATGCGGCCAGTATCTTAAAGCCGATGCTGGCCCGCGGGGAAATCCAGCTCATCGGTGCGACCACACCGGAGGAATACCGCAAGACCATCCAGAAGGACTCCGCCCTTGACCGCCGCTTTGGCATGGTGAATATTGAGGAACCGGCCCCACAGCAGGCGGAAAAAATTTTAACCGGCCTGATGCCCCGGTATGAGCGCTACCACGGGGTGCGCATCCCGCAGGAGGCTATCCGCGCCGCGGTGGAGCTGAGCGTGCGCTACCTGCCGGGGCGCTACCTGCCGGACAAAGCCATTGACCTGTTGGACGAAGCCGCCGCGGCGCTGCGGATTTCAGGCGGGGAGCAATCCATGCTGCCAGGCAGCAAAATGCCGGTGCTGACCTCGGCGGAAATTGCCAAGGTGGTGGGCAAGGCCAGCGGCGTGCCCGCCGAGCGGGTAGGGGAGGCGGAGCGTGTGCGCCTGGATCAGCTGGAAGCCCGCCTTGCCGCGCAGGTGATTGGTCAGCCGCGCGCGGTGCATGCCGTGGCGGCGGCTATCCGGCGCAGCCGCACCGGCCTGCGGGAAGCTGGCCGCCCCATTGGCGCAATGCTGTTTTTAGGTCCCACCGGCGTAGGCAAAACCCAACTGGCCCGTACCCTGGCCCAAAGCTGGTTTGGCAGCGAAAAAGCCCTGCTGCGGTTTGATATGAGCGAATATATGGAGCAGCACACGGTGGCACGGCTGATCGGCGCACCGCCGGGCTATGTGGGGCACGATGAGGGCGGCCAGCTGACCGAAGCCGTGCGCCGCCGCCCCTACAGCGTGGTGCTGTTTGATGAAATTGAAAAGGCCCACAGCGATATCCAGAATATTCTGCTGCAGATTTTGGAAGATGGCACCCTGACCGATGCCCAGGGGCGCAAGGCGGATTTTTCCAACACGATCATTCTGCTCACCTCCAACCTGGGGGCGCGCTGCCTGGCGGGGCAGGCCAGCCCGCTGGGCTTCGGCGCTGCCGCCGAAGAAACCGCCCGCCGCGGCAAAAAGGCATTACAGGAAGCCAAAGATTATTTCCGCCCGGAGCTGATGGGCCGCCTGGACGATGTGGTGCTGTTCGACCCGCTTGGCCCCGCCCAGCTGGCCGCGATCGCGGATCGCCTGCTCTGCGAGCTGGAAGAACGCGCCGCCCGCCAGGGCTACACCCTGCGCCATACCCCGGCGGCTGCCGCGGCGCTGGCAGGTGATACCGTACCCGCCTATGGTGCGCGGGAGCTGCGCCGCAAGGTGAGCCGCGCCGTGGAGCAGGCCCTGGCCGACCGCATTGCCGCCGGTACCGCCCGCCCCGGCGTGTTGTTTGTGGCGGATGCCGCTCCGGACGGACACATTACCCTGACAATGGGGGATGTGGCGGCGTGCGCATCGTGAGAGAGTGGATAGTGGGTAGTGGTCAGTGGACAGGGAGCAGTGCAGGCAGCCCGGCGGGCCGATGGCGAGCATCGGCCCCTACAAATGGGGTTTAGGGGTGTTGCAAAATATAATGTGCAGTCGGCAAGGTTTCTCCGCGGCAGGATGAGGGCATCCATCTCCGGCCTAAGAGCCGCCTATCCGAAACGCGCCTGCGGGCGCAGCGCCCTACGGATATTTTGCAAGTTAGCAATGCGCCCCAAAACATTCTGTAGGGAACGGTCTTGACCGTTCCGGAACGCTGCAAATATTGGAAACCAAAACACGAAGAAAAACGCCTTAAGGCAATACCGCATAATTCTAAGTGCCGATACGGCGAGCGAGGTGCGGCAG
>ERZ773239.1973-NODE-1973-length-13195-cov-9.250761_pt1 | contig 13195 bp, 24 predicted proteins | sample MGYA00580521_ERZ773239 | MGnify/ENA primary metagenome ERZ773239 (study PRJEB29015, sample SAMEA2737801) | human gut metagenome | biome: human gut; feature: human-associated habitat; material: faeces | place: China | collected 2012 ... | reverse complement strand
GTGTATAACTTCCGCTAAGTTCTCCAATGATATTAATAATCTCTTTCTCTGCCTCTCTTTTCACTCTTTATCTGCCTTTCCTCTCAGCACAGTTTTAAATTCAACCACATCCTGTCCAACCATCACACTACACTTTATTTCTTTTGTTTTCCTTAATGCTTCAAGCCTGTTAAATGCTATACACACACTTTTACCATCCAACTGTAAATTGTTATAAATCATATGAGGGTCTTCCAGCATACTTATAAACCCGGCTTCAAGCCTTTCACAATTTTTCTTTATACCTCTATACTTTTCTTTATATTCTCTCTCATTTCTAACCGCTTCACTTTTCTGTATCATAAGAGTATGACCCATTGCTTCAAGCTGTCTTATTCTCATTTTTAAATCTTTCACATATGTAAATTTATCCAAAATCCTGTTTAACATATTTTCTCCTTTCCGGTGGTGCACCAACCACCATCGTTTATTTTTGTGTGATACGCTTTACAGCTATATTATTTAAGGTGCATTGTTTACTGCTGCCCCAGGCTGGGGCAATTATTTACCTGCATCAGAACCGAATATAACTACCGCCATCTTTCTTACTAGACGATTTTTATATTTCCGGATAGTACTCTCCGCTATATCATCCGGATATTTATCTAATTTACCAAGTTCTTCAGCCACTTCCCGCCAGGTTCTTGTATTTCCATCCTTTTTATTCACAAAATATCTAAGACTTATTATCTCATAACCCTTCTCGTTCTTTATGCTGTCAAGAGCTTCCTCAATCTTCTCTAAATCACTCTTGGAACGGTTATAGCTTTCCTTCCTGTCTTTCAAAATCTGCTCTTCCTCCGGCTTTGAAACCTTGAATTTTGAAAACTTCACAATACTGCTAGAAGAACCATGAAAAGCCATATCAAAATATTCATCTTCATGTTCAAGATGTGACTGTAAAGCTGGATACGCATACAGTAATTTTTCTGTACTGGTAAAGTAGTCCTTCGATATTGCTTTTATCCTCTCTATCCAGCTAAATGAGGACATTTTTTTTATAGCTTCATCAACTGTTGCTGTTGCCGTTTTATTTGCTGTCTCCGTGATAATATTTAAAACTTCTTTGTCTATCTCCTGCGTCACTTTATCCCTCCTCAACCTTTGCACATCCTAAATAGCTATTAACTATCTTCGCTATCTCTGCCAGCTTCTTATCACCTATTCCTTTTATCTGTGATATATCAGCCAGCATCTTGTCCGGCTTTATATCCTCTCTCACATCTTTTGTTCTTTCTGCCGCCTTGTCATATCCCTGCATATAAACATTTTCAATAAATCTTTTCATAGTCATATGATCCATCTGTTTTACCTGCCTGAACTGTGTGCGTGGAAAATCTATATTAACTACTGTATTGTCCACTATTCCCTTATTTTTCTTTTTTCCCATGTTTACCTCCTATAAAGTCAGCTAAAAATGCTAAGATAACAAAATCAACTGCTGTCACAATCAATCTAAGACCTATGGATATACTTATCCATGCTATCGCAAACAACCCTGCCACCAAACAGATTGCTGCACAAATTATTAACACGCTCGGCATCCAGGAAATGCTAATGCTAAGTACCTTTATCAACAATCTTTTCACAATCGCCCACCCCCTCTCTCTGCTGCCGCTGTCAAAATATCCTGAATAGTTCTTTTTTCTATGTCAGTGAGATATTCATAATATTTATCCAAATCCTGTTTTAATGATGAAATCTCTTTGCTTAACTCATCCTTACTTTCATCCTGCTTCGATGCTACTTCTTGTACTGCATCATCAAAAGTAATCATCTTTGTCAATATCATTGCGTACGCTACTTCTGCCATATCTTTATATACAATCTGCTCATCAATATCACCACACATAAATCTTGCACTTTGCCCTGCATATAAGACCTCTATATGTTCGCCTTTATAATCAAATTCTTCCAAACAGCCGTTTATATCTTCAAAACAGTCATATATCTTATGCAATAACTCATATAAGTCTTTACCTGACTTTTCAAACTCCTTAAGATTTTCACAATACGTCCCATATATTTTCTTGAAAAATTGAATATCAAAGAAATCAGTATCTTCTTTAAAGGCTGCAACGATAATGTTTATGTTCACACCGTTATATTCTTTATTATGATTTATAGCACCGTTAATAATAAGGCTGGTTGTATCTTTTAAACTTTCCGGATATGGTACCGGAAAGTCATTTACACACATCTGTCCCGGTAAAACATCATCCGCTTTAAGCTCCCCGGTATCTTCATACTTTTTCAATACCTCTTTCTGCTTTTCTGCTGACAATGATGCCGTTTTATCTGCTGCCGCCGTGCTGATGTTCCCGGCTTCATATTCACTCTTAAGCGGCTCAATCAGTTTATTATTGATTTTCTTTAATCTTGCGACCTGTGACTTACTGCTGCCAATAAGCTGAGCTATTATCTCATCAGTGCGTCCCTCAATTTTCTGAGTTTCCCTTAGCTGTTTTAAAAGTCTATCCGTTTCCTCAACCTCTTTCATCATTTCCGCATCCGTTCTTATACGCTGGGTAGAGTTCGTGAAAATCAAGGTAAGTTCATTTTTAATGTCATCATCCGTATAAATAATCTTACACGGCTGCATCTCAAACTCTTCCTTGCCTTCCTCCAGGAGCTTAAGTACAGCAAGCCGTCTTTTATGCCCGGCTATAACTTCATATTCATCTGCTCCGGGCATTTTTTTGACAACAAAATTTTGCTGTAAACCTACAAGCTCAATCGTCCTTGCAAGTCTTGTAATTTCTTCCTCATCAATCGAATAAAAGTTATCCTTTGACGGCTTCATCTTCCTCACTGACACCTTTTCAATTTTAAAATTATCTTTAATTCCTTTTTTGCTTTCATCACTCATGAAGTGTGTTATGTCAAAACCTACCAACTGCTGCCACCTCCTACTTTGCAAACTCATTCAACCACTCGTCTACAAATTTCCTATAGTCAATCGAAGCACCGCACCGCTTTGAATACTCAATCAGCGGAATTTTTGCAAATGTACTTTCCTGCACTTTCGCATTTGTTCGCCTTATCTTTGTTTCAAAGACCGGATAATTCTTCTTTATGACTTCCAGTCCCTCAATGTTCACATCATTCTTTTGCCATTGTGTAACAAGGCAGCCATCGAAGTTTATTCCCTCGTTAAAATCTTCTTTAACCTGCTGCAACTGCTCCGTCAGAATGTCAAGACCGTCCATGCTGTACTGGTCGATTATCAATGGGACAATTACATCCGTGCTTATCGTCAATGCGTTAATGATGGATATATTTATATCCGGAGCGTTATCAATAACCATATAATCGTATCTGTCATATATACCGCCATCTGCAAAAGCCTTATGTAATCTCGTCTGCTGCTGTCTTGACATATCCATCATCACGGACATATTTGCATTTGCTAGGTGCATATTTGCCGGGATAATATCAATGTTCTCATATCTCGTTTTTGCAATCACCTTTGATACATCCGCATCTCTTTTAGTCATCAGATAAGCAGTCGTATATTTATTAAAAGGATCATAACCTTTAAATGCCTTTGACAAGTTTCCCTGCTTATCATTATCCACAATAAGCACTCTCTGACCTCTCTTTGCAAGCTCATACGCAAAATTAACTGCCGTGGTGGTCTTTGCAACACCACCTTTTAAATTTATTATTGATACAATTTTCTTCAATGTTTTACCCTCCTGTTTTCTTAAAGCCAGCTCTTACCAAATTCTTTTCTGAACAATTCTCTTGAGCCCTGCATCTGTTCAAATCGCATCTGTGCCATCTGCTTTACTTTCAAATCAACATTCCTGTTCTTATGTACCGCTTTCTTTCCGCATCTGTGACACTCCACACCATGCAGGTACACTTTCATGCCCCACTTTTCAGATTTACTTCTGTTTGCCGTTCCAAAGAACACATGATGTTCTTCCAGCCTGTCATAAATGCCATTTTTATAATGCTCAGGTTCTCCACATAAAAAGCATCTGGTACAATCTTTCTGTATTATACTTCGCATAACTCTCTCCACCTCTTTTCCTGACTCTCGCTAAATCTTGATACATTCACTTTATGGATTTGCGTCAGCATATCCAACTGCTGCCACAGCACCTTATTTTTGACCTCTCTCATTCCTGCACGCTTCCAACCGTTTGCTTTCCACTGCCGCATATGTGCCATTGCGTTTATTACATAATCACTATCAAGATATATCTGCACCTCACACGGCTTCAACAGCTTTTTCAGTGCTTCAATGACCGCCACAATGCACATGGCATTTTTTGTCACATCCTGCTTAACAAGCGTCACCTTTGACACATTAGACTTATATGTCAGATATATGACCGTCTTTGCATATCCGGATGGATTTCCGTGACACTCAATCTTTATGTAAATAATCACTTTCAAAAAAATTCACCTCACCATTAGTATTTACTGGACGAAACAGCATTTTAACCGCTTAATCTATGTAAAATGCCCCTCGGCATTAGTATTTCCTAGACGAAAACGGTATTTTATTTATCCAATTCCCACTCAGCTTTTTGCCGCCGCCATCTGTCCCTCTGCTCTTTATTAAGACCCTCAGGCATCCCGGCATCAAGCGACACCATTATGTAGCTTTGAAACGGATAACCGTCAAAATTTGATGTTCCATTATCCACGCTGTCAGGCACTATGTAGTACCCTTTAATCGGCTTCGGCTCTCTCCTCCACTTTCCTGCATGAACAACAGTGGTAACAGGTTCAGGATGTACTAAATTCCTGCTACATGAAAATCTCTGCTTATGACCTCCATCGTTCTCCCGGAAAGTCTTTGATGTTTCCTTAATCAGATAATCAGCTAATTTCTGATAGTTCCCGGTATCATCCAACATAGTGAACTTAGTTCTGCCATACTCCCAATGTTTTTTTACCCAGCCTGTCACATTTACATACTCCAAGTTGTTTATAATTATGTGATGATGGATACTTGTGTTTTGGTATTCAGTCACATGAATATACTTAAATTCTGCACCAACTTTTTTATACTCCTTACGCATGGCACGGATAAATTTATTGACTATCTTTTTTGCTTCTGCCGGAGTCTTTCTGTTCTCCCGGAGATATGTGAGTACCACATGGAAATCTCCTCCCTGGAAATTAGCCGCTATAGTCCATCTTAATTTTTTAGCAGCATTCTTCTGATTAACCTTATCCATCTCCTCAGGTGTGAGCCTGTTTTTTTCTGCTCTCTTACCTTTTGCCACTCTCCTCTTATAGCCTTTCATAACCTCTATGGTTTTACCTGCTATAACTGTAGTCTTAAAATACATCCGCTCACCCCTCTGTCGTAAAGTTAATAGTTTAAGCAAGTGCTAAAAGCCTATTTTTCAAGGCTTTTAGTTGACTTATTTCTAAGGGTGAGGTATAATAATCTCGTAAATTTTTTTCAGAGGTTTTACCTCACCCCTCAGTTACTTAAGCAGCTCACTTAAGTAACTGTTTTTTTGTGTAAATATATCCTATTGGATACATAAAACAGCCGCATGAACACACTGACTTTTTCATGTCATGCGTTTCTTTGCCGCACACACGGCATCTTCTTTTTGTTATGTACTCTTTTACTCTCATTGCTTTTCCTCCTTATGCTGCGTCCCACAGCTCCTTAAACTTTCCTGCCGTAAGTTCGGCAATCTCCGGATAAAACATATACATTTCTTTTACTTTTCTTTCCCTCATATCTTCATAGCGATATGCCTTTGATGCTCTTGCATCAGCTTCAATCTGTCTTTTTGCCTCCGCCATGATTTTGAGTATCTCCTGTTCTGTCATGCTGTTTCCCTTTCCTTTTCTTCTTTATCTTTTTTCTCTGATACCCTAACACTAATGCAAACATCGTAGCGTTCACCGAGAATTTTCGCCAAGCGTTCATAAAAACGCTGAGCCTGTTCTAAGTTCATAAATACCCCCCCTAACTTATCACAACCCTTATTTTGGCATAGGGATAGTCCTTTGTTTCCTCTGTCACTCTATCAAGTCTTCTTTTTAAATTTCCCTTACTTAAATCAGTATGACAATTTATGTATATTTTAATTTTCTCTTCCTCTGCTGCCACATCACCCTCAGCAAGCTCCATCACTTTTTCATCATCCAGGGTATCAAGGAGAGCTTTGCCCTCCTCAAATTTCCCCTCAGAAAAAAGTTTGAAAACCTTTTCCTCAACCTCTGTTCTATGGTCGAGGACTTTCTGGAGTTCCTTTGTTCTCGCCATCTTCTTATCAAGACGGTCAAGTTCTTTTGCTTTATCCATACCGCTCACCTCTTTTCTTCTTTCTGCTCATTTACTCTTATAACCATTCCCTCACCAAGACCGAGAAGATAACTCTTATCACTCTCAGAAAGTTTTGGAAGAACTATAGCAAATGTCTTTAATATTTTTTCTTCTTTATCTGTCATTACATCTGTCATAAATACCACCTCTCTCTTGTTTTACTTTTCTTTGTCTCCTATACTCTAAGTACAGGCTGTGCCACCAGCCGAGTACCTAGAAAGGAGACAACTCAATGGCTGACAATAACTTTCATCTTACATATGGCGATTTATCAAATTTTACCTATGGTGAACTCAGTAACTTCAGATATTGTGACTTAACACTTGATAAACTTCGCCTTGTTGATGAAATTCAAAAACAACACATCATAGTTCCTGATGAAGTCAGGGACAAAATTTTTAACTTGTGTGATGCTGCTAACATTTCATATCCTACAAACGAAAAATCAACTTTGGACAAAATAACTCATGTACTTAAAATTATTTGTTCCAATGCTAAATTCGTAATTGAAAATTGGGATAATATTCAGAGCATCCTTGACTGGATAAATAAACAGTTATCATAAGTTACTGACGGTATATACATTCATTTTTTATTAAATGAATGTATATACTTTAAATTTGTATGATAATAGTATTTTCATTCACATAGCACGAAACACCTTTATACTCTATTCTTTCAAGCAGCTCAGCCATGTAATGACTGTTATTCAGTCCCTTATCACACATATAGGTTTCTCTTTCATTAATATAAAATACAACTATAGTTCTATTTTCCCACCCTAACGGAAAACTTGATTTTACATCCTTAAACTTTCCCGTATAAACTCGTCCCAGCTTTTTATCAAACTTATTCATAAGTTTTTTTAATTTCAAGCTGGCAAACTTATATAAAATTCTATTCACAATTTCCTCACCTCCTCTCTCATTGCCCTATTTAAATAATATTGAGACAATAGAAATAATAAATGCAACAGTTCCTGCAACCGCATTATATATCTGAATACCTGATATATAATGCGGTTCTTTTTTATTTTTAGTCATCCCTTTCCCCCCTTTCCTTTCTCAGAACCTTTACACCTACAACAAAAAATTTACTTAATAACTGTTGTCTTTTCCTTTTGTATTCCTTATAATTTAGACAACTAATTTTTATCAGGAGGTATCAATATATGCTCAATTTTCTAACTGTATCTGATATTATTGAAATAGCAGGTATAATAGCTACTTTGCTAACAAGCCTAACAGCTATAATAATTTCAACACTATCGTTAAAACAAAATGCCAAGACGCTGGAAGCAACTACAAGACCTTACATTTGCATATATTCAAAAGTCACTAATATTAAAAGTTTATACTATTATTTAGTTTTAAAAAATTTTGGACAAACAGGTGCAGTAATCACTTCATTCCATTGTGACTTTGATTTATCAACATTGTCCTATTTTCAAAATGTAAAACCATTTGAACATATTGAAGGCACTTTCATAGCACCTGGACAATCATTCACATACAGCCTTGACACTCGCAAACTATTCAAAAATGAAAATTTAACTTTTCATTTTTCACTCGAATACATAGCTAACGGGAAAAAATATTCCGAAACTATTGCGATAAATCCTAAAGCTGAGGCAGACCAAACATTTCCACGAAACTGTACTTCTAACGAAGAATTACAAATTATTTCATATGCACTTCAAGATATGGTTGAAAAAATGTTATAACTGTATTTTCTTTCCTTTAACCTCCACCAGCATTTCATCAATGACATATTGTAAAATTTCTACTGTTTGGGCTTCCTCAGGAAGTCCATTTTTTATTGTCTGCAATGCATCTGCAACAACCTTGTCAATAACCTTCTGTTCGAGAGTTACATTATTTCTGTTTTTAGCATCTGCCCAACTCGCCATAATCTGATACACACTCTCACCTCCTTTCTTGTTGGCTATGTCTACATAATACATTCCCTAAGCCAACTTGTCAATAGTTTTTTGTGTACTTTGCCAACTTTTTTATTGATTTTTACTTTTTTTCGTGCTATGCTTTAGAAAAAGGAGGCGAAAATCATAATGACACAAGGCGAACGAATTAAAGAAGTGCGTAAATATTTAGGTTTAACTATGGATAAATTTGGTGAGTGTTTAGGAGTAACTAAAGCAGCCATATCCAAAATTGAACATAATGACAGAGGTGTTACCGAGCAAATGACAAAATCAATATGTCGTGAATTCAATGTAAGTGATGAATGGTTACGCACTGGTGAGGGTGAAATGTTTTTACCTGTTAATCGCAAGACCAAAATAGAAAAACTGACAAACCAGCTTTTATCAGAAGAAAGTGACTCTTTCAAAAACAGGCTAGTATCTGTACTTGCAGATTTGACTGAAAACGAATGGGAGTTTCTTGAAAAAAAAGCTATGCAGCTATGTGGAATTGATAACGAATCTGACATAAACAAATTATATAGCGAACTTCCGGCAGGCAAGGACATAGAAAAGGAATATCCGCCTGTTAATTCAGACAAGAAAGATGTCGGATAAAAAAGCACCCGGCTTATAATCATTAGTTAAATTGAATCATTATAAGTTGTGTGCTGTTTCTAAAATTAAGATTGTAATACAATGTATTGTTATATTTGCAATATATCGCATATATTTTGATACTTTTATAATGTATGTACTTTCTTTTTATCATACTTTTCACGACCTTCCTATTTTAAGCCGGGTGCAGTGAAAAGTATAAATTCAAAAGAAGATAATAAACTATAAACTTAAAAGGAGAAAAAAAATATGAAAAAATATAACGGCATTCGTTTATCATTATTTCCTAATAATGATACTGTAGTTGATGTAGAAACTATAGACTCAAAAAATGAAACAAAAAATACTAGAAATAATAAAGGCACTAATTTATTATTATTCCCTACAGATTATACTGTAGTTGATATAGAAACTACTGGACTTTCACCTCAATATGATGAAATCATAGAAATATGTGCAATCCGATACCGCAATAAAGAATTCGTAGAAAAATATACTACTTTAATAAAACCAAAATATAAAATAGATGACTTCATAGAAGAACTTACAGGTATTACTAATGATATGCTTGCTACTGCCCCTAAAATAGAGAAAATTTTACCAAAGTTCCTTGAATTTCTTGGTAATGATATTATAGTGGGGCATAATGTGAATTTTGATATAAATTTCATATATGATAATTGCATACAATATTTATCAAAACCTTTAAGTAATGACTTTGTAGATACAATGCGAATTGCACGACTTCTACACAAAGAAAACAAGCATAATCGCCTATCTGATATAGCACAACGATATAATTTATCATACGATGGAGCACACAGAGCAGAATATGATTGTTTACTCACCAATAATATATTACAGATACTTGCTAAAGAATTTAATGAGTCTTACGATGATAATGTAAAACTAAGTTCTTTATTATATCATGGTGTAAAAGCTGCGGATATTACATCTAATGTTACCGATTTTGATATAGACAATCCTATCTATGACAAAACAGTAGTTTTCACTGGTGTTTTAGAAAAAATGACACGCAAAGAGGCTATGCAGATTGTAGCGGACTTAGGCGGCATCAATGGAGATAACATAACTAAAAAAACAAATTATCTCGTTTTAGGCAATAATGACTACTGTAAAACTATTAAAGACGGCAAAAGTGGAAAACAGAAAAAAGCGGAAAAATATAAACTCGACGGTTGTGATATAGAAATAATACCGGAAAATGTTTTCTATGACATGATTGACTCACATATGCCTGTTGAAAGTACTCCAACTGTAAAAGAAACTTTTTAAGCCGGGTGCAGTGAAAAGTATAAATTTAAAAACTCCTTTTAATATATGCGTATAAAATATATGTATCTTTCTATTGACATACGCACATTTTATGCGTATAATAATTTTTGTAAGGAGGGTAAGCAATGACATCAAGAGATATTTTAAAAGTTTTACGAAAAGATGGCTGGTATATTGTAGACCAGGATGGCTCACACGCTCAGTTGAAACATCCGACCAAACCTGGAAAAGTCACAGTCCCCATACATGGGAGCAAGGATATTCCTCCGGGAACACTCAACAGCATACTTAAACAGGCGGGGCTTAAATAAAGCCCCATGCTTGCCACCTTACACTCAAAAGAAAGGAGCGATTGCTTATGTTAAATTTAACTTATCTTGCATTATTAGAACCTGGCGAAGATGGATGCTATGGTATTTCATTTCCTGACCTTCCGGGATGTTTCAGTTTCGCCGATAATCTTGCCGAAGCTGAACAGATGGCAGCCGAAGCAGCCGAACTTCACATTTACGGTATGGAAAGAGATGGTGAAGCTATTCCTGAACCATCCACATCACTTTCAAAAGATATAACAAAGGATATGCTGGTGATGCCTGTCACTGTTCACCCTGACCTCTATCGCATGAAGCGTGACAATGAGCGTGTAAAAACAAACATTACACTTCCAGCGTGGCTCAAAAGAATGGCAGAAGAAAAGAAAGTAAACTATTCCCGTTTGTTAGAATCTGCTTTGTTGGAATATCTACAGCTCCCAACAGCAAATAAATGAAAATACAAATAACCGCTTCCTGCAAGAAGCGGTTACAAATATCACCTACAAAAAGTATGCAAGTTATATATAAAAACCAATAAGATTATAACATAAGCCGTACTTTTTGTATAGGCTTATTTTTTATACTCATTTTTAAAAAAACTAAGGAGATGATTTACATGAATAACACACACTTTTACTCTCACTATACAAGCATTGAATACAAAACTTGTGCTTTATATGTCCGCTGTTCTAAAGAAGAACAGGCAAAATTCGGTGATACAATCGAAGCTCAGAAAGCAGATTTAAAAGAATTTGCTAAACAGCACCATTTAAAAATATTTGATATTTATGTCGATGAAGGATATACCGCTCGTAAAAAATATAATAAACGAAAAGAATTCATGCGTATGTTGGAAGATGTAGAATTACACAAATTTGAGTATATTATTTTTACAAAACTAGACCGCTGGTTTCGCAGCATTTCCGACTTCTATAAGATACAGGAAATACTCGACAACAACGGTGTAACCTGGCTTACTGCTTTGGAACGCTATGAAATGGAGACAACAAATGGCAAATTAAATGTAAATATCCGCCTTTCTGTAGCACAGGATGAAGCCGATCGTGACAGTGACCGTATCAAAGATGTTTTTCGTCTCAAAGTTAAAAAGGGTGAGGCTATTACTGGCAGTCTGCCCATCGGCTTAATGATTGGAGAAAATGGTAAAGTTGACATTAATCCCGATACGGTTCAGATTGCTTACGATATGTTTGATTATTTTGAAACACATAATAGCAAGCGTGGCACTCTCCTATATCTCATTGATAAGTACGACCGCTATTTTTGTTATGAAACAGTTGCAAGAGCTTTGCGTAATCCACTATATAAAGGAGAATACAGAGGTAATTCTAATTATTGTCCCGCAATCATTGAGCCAGACCGATTTAATCGTATTCAAAAGTTAAGTGTACGAAATGTTAAAAAAAGAAAAAACAATCGTTATTATATTTTTTCTGGGTTAGCAGAATGTAAAGAATGTGGTCATGCCCTTGTTGCAAATACTATAATTCAGCGCAGATACAATCGTGAATATACAAATTATCGCTGTAACTACTACAGTAATTCACATTTATGCAACCATTCTCATGGAATTAACGAAAAAAAAATTGAAACATATCTTTTAAATAATATAAAGCCTGAACTCGAAAAGTATGTTGCTGATTATGAGCTTAAACAAAAAATCACAAGTAAAAAAACAGACCCATCAAAAATTAAAAATAAACTACAGAGACTTCAGGAACTTTATATAAATGAATTGATTGACTTAGATGATTATCGTGCATCCTATAACCAATATAAAAAAGAACTTGATGAAATCACTTCTGACACCATCCCTGTAAAAAAAGATTTATCCTCTATTCGTTCTTTTTTGAACCTTGATATACAAAATATCTATGATAGCCTGACACCACAAGAAAGACGAGCATTATGGGGAAGCATTATTGATAAACTCATTATCTCAAATGATGAAGATATTGAGATAATCTTTTTATAATTTTTGTTGTACTAACTATACCGCCCCTGCCGGAGCATCTGATGATATATCTTTTCCCGGTCAAATATACTTCTTGCTCTGGTAAAATCCGGTGTCCTTCCACGCATAAAAGTATAAACATTGTTGATCACTGTTTTTCCTGCCAAAGATTTATAATTCCCTACCCTGTGAAGGTACTGCAATACCTCTGTTAGCTTCTCCTCAGAAGTAATCTCTTGGTAGTTCTCTGTATCAATCTCCATTTGTTCAAAAGTTAATGGTGTGCTTCCTTTTTTGATTTCACGCTCCATGATACGCTTGGTATCTCTCATTGATTCCATATCATTTCCTTTCCACTTCTGGACGCTGTGACCAGAAGTTATAAAACAAGCAGGTACAAAACATTCATTTCATACCTGCTCCTGTTCAGCAAGGAATTCTCTTTCCTGCAAGTTCCATTATGATATTGATTACTTCTCGTATGATTGCAATGATTTTCATTATAAGGACAATCACTCCGATCATGCCACCGATGATTGCGTCTAATGCCAACACTCCTATGCTCCCGGCTATTCCCAAATTACGAGGTATCAGCAGTACGAGCATCTTTTGTATGCCGAAAGGAAAGCCACTCATAATCCAGAATTGAAACCAGTTCATACCGTTATCTCCCAGACATATCCAGTAACACATATCCAGCCATACTACAATAAATGCCAGCG
>ERZ773239.1972-NODE-1972-length-13196-cov-7.929305_pt1 | contig 13196 bp, 14 predicted proteins | sample MGYA00580521_ERZ773239 | MGnify/ENA primary metagenome ERZ773239 (study PRJEB29015, sample SAMEA2737801) | human gut metagenome | biome: human gut; feature: human-associated habitat; material: faeces | place: China | collected 2012 ... | reverse complement strand
GTGCAGGAATTCTACAACTTCCGGTAATCCGAATAACCACTGAATGGTATAATTTTCACCAACTTTTGCTTTTGATAATGCCTGCATAATGCTCCCTCCTTCTATAGCTCCTCCATTCGGTTACCACTATTATATGGAGTTTATACCCGGTTAGTCAATTGAGAACTTTCTCCTTTTATTATAACCGAAACAAGTCATCACTGATCTGAAAAACTGTTCATTTGTTCCAGTTTTCCCATTTACGGTCATTTCTTTATTCATGTGTTTTCTCCTTTGTTCTACATCACATCTGTCATATAGGGAATAGCGTTTTGCAAGCGTTTATGTGTATCAAGCCTTCTCTCACTCCCGAACATAATTAACAGTTCCTTCTCTCTCATAGATAATTCCATCAAATTCACCCCCTTTCCATGGCATAAAAAAAGCAACCGGAACATCTCTGTTTCGATTGCCATGATAATCTTACTACAACTACAATAAAAATAAAAGCGGCTATATATTAGTTTTTACTAGTTTTATATGTAAATTTATTAGTAGTTTTTTCGTCACTATAATGATAGCACGCCTGTTTCGCCGACACAAGTATTGAAACCGTAGTAAAATAGTAGTTTTTTGTAATAAAACAGTAGTCTTTTGTGAACACTAATGATTGATCGCTTTGTCCTACCAAATCCACGATAATAATATCATATCTGTTTTGGCATTACAATTATATCGTTGTTAGTCTGTCGTTAGTTTCTTGTTAGTCCGTCGTTAGTCTATCGTTAACATATGGTCAGTTCAAAAATCAGTTTTTACACTCAAAGCGGAACGTACATTCTTCTCTAAAACTATTTTTCAACAAGACAATTACTAATCAATTTTTCCAACATATCGTTGCTGGCATTTGCCGACCTGACGCTTGCGGCTATCATCTCGTCTTTTGAAACATCCGTAAAATCGATTTCAAATCTACCATTATGCAAGCATAACTGCTCTATGTATATCCTCTGAGTTCTTCCATTGCCTTCTCTAAAAGGATGGATCATATTAATCTCACCCAGGTAATAGGCTAGTCTCTCGCTCATTTCTTCCTTATCGGTTATGTCAGCTAAGAAATTTTCCTTTTTCAGCTTACGATACAAATCATCAAACTGGCTTTCGATAAACTGCACCAAACAGAAAACGGTTCCTTTGGAAATATCAACCGTTCTCGTCTTGCCCGCCCAAGAATATACATCACTGAATAAATGCTTATGTATAGAACAAAGATGCTTAAAAGAGAAATCTCCAGTAACGCCTTGACCTACAAGTTCTGCCTGGCGTACTGCTGAATAGTCTCTTTCAGCCTCGTGCAATGTGGCTAAATCTCTTATATCCAGTTTATTCTTTAATACATTTGTTCCCGGATAACAGTACTTTGCGTCCTGCTCATCATCATAGAAATAATCATACTCTTGATCCTTCAACCTGCTTCTTGGATACTCTGTATTTCTTATTTAATACTGAAATTGCATCTGTAGCAGAAACTTTCTTGGTTAAGACATTTCTTACTCTTTGACGACATTCTGCATCAAATGGCATGCTTTCCATTTTGAAGCTGGATTCAATACTGCTTACTCTTCTATCAACTGTCATACGCGTATCCTTTCCCTTTCACAGAAAGGTATTTGTTCTTCTATAGTATACCACAAAACGCTACATCTATACTACAAATTTTCGTATTATGAAGAGCGAACATATAATCTTCTCCGGTATCATTATCATTTCATAGTTACCACTCGTTAAGGTGCTTACCACTCAGACTTACCACTTTTCTTACCACTTTATACCACTGTGATACGATATTTTGCGATACTTTACGAGGTTTTCTCTGTAAACGTTAAATGCCTTCCATCCCTTATAAATCAAGCATTACCGCCATTTTCCAGTCCTTATTTCTCATCAACAACCTGGAAGATAAAAAACTTCAAATATATAACCGTCATTGCCCGAATTTACTGGATTTGCGGCATGCACTATGCGTATTTACACCATTTATACACCACATTTGCAATTCCCTATAAAAACGCTACACCACTTCACCTATAAGTGCCATTTCTTCTTTCAAAGTGCTTTCCTCTACATGGCAATACAAATCCATCGTCATTTGCAGCGAATTATGTCCAAGTATTTTCTGAAGGGTTTTAGGTTTCATTCCTTTTGCTATACACTTGGTTGCAAATGTATGACGTAGCCCATGCGGTGTAAATGGCTTGAAATCCAATTCTGGATTATCTCGGTTAATCTTGTCTACCAAATATCGAATGGATTGTCTCACATTTGATTCATGAATTGGATTGTTTGTCTTACTACAAAAAACCAAATTCTCCATACCGGGTTTTGGATTATGCCGAATCACCACATGGCTTTTCCATCTTTGTTGGGCAAGAAGCGCCTCTTTTACCTCAACAGTCATTGGAATATCTCTTTGACCTGCTTTGGTCTTAGGTTTATGAAATTCATAAATGGCTTCTCCGTTGTTTGGAAGATATGTCAGCGTTTGTCGAACTCTAATAAGTCCTTTTTCAAAATCAACACAATCCCATGTTAATCCAAGTATTTCGCCCATCCTCATTCCTGTTCCAAGTCCAACAATAAGAAAATTCTGTAGCGAACACCCCTTTTTTGTACTCAAAAGGATCTCGATTTCCTTGTCACTCAAAATTCTCTTTTCTTCATATTCCTCATCATTCAACATGGTATTTATTCCATATGCAACATTCTTTACCAATAAATCCGATTCTACCGCTCTATTCAGCATATCTATAAGAACCGCTCTACAATCTGACCTTGAAGCGTCTGTTTTTAAATGGTTAAATGCTTCTTGCAATACCACCAAATTAAGACTTGATAACTTTCTCCATCCTAATTCTGGACGAAGTCTGTTATATTGGATTTCATATGCACGAAGAGTAGTATTCCTGCAATGCTGCTTACACGTTGTAACCCAACACTCATACCACTCATCTAATGTCATTCCAGAACTAATTAAGTTAAGCTGCTTTTCATCATTATATTGCTCCTCTCGCAGTTTCTTTGTTATCTCTGAAATTGTTTTACCATATAAAGTCTGACGCTTGCCAAAACGATTTATAAATCTAGCTTGATATAATCCATCCTTTCTCTGTGTAATTCCAGTTCCTAATTCTTTACCACTCAATGCTTTTCCCATTTTTGTCTTCCTTTCCGTAGACAAAAACGGAAACCTAGCGGTTTATACCATTTGAGTATAACATAGATTCCCGTTCCTACTAACTAAAATAAAGAATTATATTGAATTCTTTTCAATCCAATCATCTAACTTTTTCTTATTTGCATACCATCGATTTCCGATCTGCACACCAAATCCATATCTTCCACGAACAAGTTCACGTGCTTTTGTTTGCCCGATCCCCAAATAAGAGCATAATTCCTTTATCGTTATTATCTGTTTTTCTATTTGAGCCATTTGCCTATTCCCCTTTCGCATATATTCCCACATAACCATTTACCGGTGAACTATACCCTTTTACCCGTTTTTTAGAACTCGTAAGTTTAAAAATACTTCTTATTCTTTTTGAGAACTGCGGTTTATCCACCTCCAAAACAACTTTGCCATTATTGCCACAAAATTCTTTATATTTCTGAAACAGTATATCAGTCGGCATAAATTGCTCATAAGCATTGGGATTATATTCGAAATATTGAGAAAAGAACTGTTTTATCAGTTCACTTTCTCCTGCACTTCGCCATTCATTAACTATACTCTCTGCAACATCAGATTTCTCAAAAATGAAATTGTGTCGTAACAGCTTTCTATATTCATGTGCAGCTTTTGTTGCTATTGCATCTCTCTCCTCCCATATTTTTTCTTGTAAATCATAATCTTTTTCATATTCGTCAACCGAATAGCTAAACGGAATCAATACCAATCTTCTATAAAAGGCTTCATCATCCTGTTTTAACCGAATCGGATGATTTGTTGCAAACAAGAATTTACAATGGTGTGTTACTGTCCGCCCCTGAACATATTTCTCTTCACAATCAATTCTTGCATCTCCAGTTAACTGTTTTAAACGTTGAACTACACTTGTATCCAACTCCACCGCAGATAAGTCCATATTATAATTAAGAACTTTTTGGTTGATAGTTCCTAATGCAAATCTCCCTCCAAAATTGTCTAATGAAATGGTTGATACATTCTCCGCGCCTAAAAGTTTCCCTAAAAATTCTCCGATTATGCTCTTTCCGCTATCTGGCGCAGTCCCAAGCACAAAAAACTTTTTAGCTTCGTTCCCCTGTGAACATATGTAACCAAGACATTGATAAAATCGTTTCAAAACTGCTGCATCATTCTTAGATGCACGATTGATAATCTGATCCATATAAGGCGTTTCAACAGCAAAATCTCCGATATAGTTAGCATTTATATCAAATAATACCGGATACTTATCGTTGGAAGAAATTAGCTTATCCCTTTCCGCGTCGTACATTCCATTTTTAAACACTATCATATGCTTTGAAGTCTTTTCTTCTTCTTTTGAAAATTGATCCTTCAACCTATTATTCGCCAACATATACTCATATGCTTCTTTAAACCTTCCGAAGCGAGAAATACGTTTCTGTTCCTCTTTAGGCATCAATTTTCGCACTGCCTGTGGAAATAGTACAGAATTTAACTGCTTGTAATAACGCCCGTTCCAAACACACAAATTTCCCTCTATATTGCGAAATGTCGCGTTATTAAGGATAATCTCCTCAATTTCCTGCATTCGGATCTCCTGTCCTTTTCCCTTATGTTCTACTCGTGGTGTTTCTTGCTGCTGAAACGAATCTATTGCCTTAGAAATAACTTGGTTTACACTATTATCCGTTGTTTCAACATTAAAATTCTCCCATTCTTTTTCTATACCTAATGCTTCATATTCTTTGCTAACGCACAATAAAGGACTTGAAATATGCTTAAAAGACTCCATTGCATCAAGAGATGAAGCTTGGTATAAGAAAACTTTATTATTCCCACTCATCATCTTCCTCCTCGACTTCGCATACTTTAATCTCTCCGAGTTTTTCTCTACTATTTTTCAACATATATTCCAACATCTTATACGTTAATATATTAACGCTATTTTCATCCTCACCATCGTCAATAGCAATAAGTGCTGGAATTTCGTCTGAAATATCCGCAATCAACAAATTGTAATATTGATTTATGGCTTGCACCAAAATAAAAGAATTTTGTGCATTCAAACTTCGATATCCCCTAAAAAACACTTTATCGTCTTTAGCTATTATCATTCTCTGCCTTGGAGCAAAATGAATTACGATATCGATGTCTTGAATTTGCATCATGTATTCCATTTCCGGCAACTTAATATACCCTTTCACACTGCTGCACTCATAAGGAATACCTTCTTTCACAAATATAGCTTTTCCATTTTTGACCAATAGTTGATTTCTACACTTTGGTTTCATCGCTATTTTTTCTTGATATTTATTCACTCTCCTTCTCGATATTTCCGTTGCGGTTTCTGTCACTTCTGTATTCATACACCCTTTCCTTTCTTTATATTTTTATTGTGAATTTAAATTCATGGTGATATAATACTCCATAATGTTGGATAATAAAATTTAGTATATACGTCCAATTAAGTCGAACTTTTCCGCATAAAATTCCTATAACCACAATACATCTTTGTTAATTATCTCAAATTTATGTGTATTTCAAACAAATAGGAGGAATATATGAAAATAATTTACAAAAATTATAGAGGTGGAGAGTATCATACATTTTGGTCGCCTATAAATGGTTGCCGTCCCAAAAGGATCATTGGTTTTAGACAAAAACAGCCAAATGAGTTTGTCGAAATTCCAATCTACGATTCAGAATCAGATGCTTTGCCCATTTACACAGAATTGATTACTTTAGATACAATTGATTTTGCTGAAAAATATGGAGTTTTAGTCAGTCCTTCGCTAGTTCCAACTTATGATGTAGATACACATAACTATCTCTTATCAGAGCCTCTAAAACAGGTTGTAGACATGATTGAGTTCAAAACATATTATGAATGTATGTTTTTCGATGTATACTCTTACTACAAATTCCTCATGGAACGTTTGATTACCATTAACCAGCTTTTGAAACGTCTACCCCAAAATTCTCTCTCCATAATACGCTTGTTATCCGAAGAATGTTATCGGATAGTAACACCGCCATCCTATGACGCGGTTTTGGGTACACAATACGTCTATCCAGATGACGATAAATACAACGAATACTTTAAAGTTAATCCGTATGCTCATATAGTCTATAGTGTTGACCAAGCAATTACATCCCACTCTTCCGAATGGAAATTTAACTTTTCCTCTTGCTTTGCTGATCCGGAAATGGGACACATATTTAATAAAATTTTTATTCTATACTATTACCACGGTGATATTACGGATTCCTTTTTAGAAAAGAATCAAAAACAAATTGTCGACTTGGCAAAATTTCTATTTTCTAACGCACTATCTAATGAAATAAAAGACATTTATCCAATAGTCAATTACGATCAATCTGTTTTACTTAACGAGTGGTATTTTCCCACGTTAGCCAGTGCTCTTTTCTATTCTTTTTATTTAGACTATTCATCATCTTTAATGATTGCTCGTTGTGCTAATAAATACTGTAACAAAATATATTCATATAGAAAAACAAGGAAAACAAGAAAATACTGTTGCCCTGAATGTGCGCACAATGTTGCCGATCGAAGGTATATGCGAAACCGTGCTAAACAACCGTCTGGAAATTCTTAATTCCTTAGTGTTCCGGTGTTCCATCTCCTAAAACTCTTTTATATACTTCATATTTACTATAAATAGTACATAATATAAGAGAATTTACATCTGGAACACTGGAACATTCGATATTGTTCTACTACAGACTCTTTGCCAACTTATAAAAGCTACTCTTTTTCATTCCGGTCAATCGCATAGCCTCCACTGCTGTAATTTCTCCCTTTTTCCATTGAGAAACAACTTCATTCCAATTTTTAGGTTTTTGCACATGAGGTCTGCCATACTTATCCCACTCGCCTCTTTCTTTCATCTGCTCAATACCTTCTCTCTGCCTCTTCTCCTTTTTCTCGATCTCAGCCTGAGCCATAGCTGCATACAGTTCAATCAACATATGATTTACGGTTTCCAAAATCATTTTTGCCATAGTGTTATCCATTTGAGATAGATCTTGCAATGTAGTTGGAATTTCTAAAATCATAACTCGTATATTTCGATTGGCTAATAAACGCAATTCTTCTAAAGTATCTTTCTTATTCCTGCCAAGTCTATCTACTTCCGTAATAATTAAAATGTCGCCTTCTCGTAAAATATCATCTCGAAGTACCGTATACCTCGGTCTACCAAAATTCTTTCCGGTCTGCTGATCGGTATAGATACGCTCTAGCCTATAATTATTCTCATCACAGAATTTTGTAATTTCTTGAATACCTCGATCCAAGTGCTGCTCCTTTGTTGAAGTCCTATGATAACCATATATTGCCATATATGCCTCCTTTCGATCATGAGCATGGTGTTAGGAAACTTCTAACAACAAGAAGGTCTGCATTTTTCAGATCACACGCTACGTTTATCAAACGTGCGTGTAACCTTCTTGTGATTAGAAATTGAGTAACACTGTGCGTTGTCCATAAATGTCTGCATAACAAAAAGACGTTCATAAACCTAATGTGCATAGATTTACAAACGCCTTTTGCTCATATTTTGATTGTCCGAAAAAGTATACTTTTTCAATCATTAATATAATATAAATCGTGAATCAATTTTCTTTCCACAATTCTTACAGTTATATTGTTTAAAAAACCAATTTTTTACTTGATTTCCTATTCCTATCGGTTTATAACAATATGGGCATAAATCATGCCGTTGATATCTAACTTTTATAATCACGTCACATACCTATGCCAGATTCAAAAGAAGTGCCAACGCAATAAACCAGCCTCCTGTGCAAAACACCCAACTTCTGACCATATGATCTCTAGTCCCAATTGTGTGTTTGTTTATAATATGAAATGTAATAGATCCTAAAATGATAGCTGCAATTAATATAACCGTTTCCATAAACACAATCCTCCTTGGTAATTATTTACAGATTATACACCTTATACATTTTAAAATGCACATATGAATTAAAGGGTAATTCATATGTGTATATTGTCACGCATTAATTTAATCCGACTATTTCCTTTCCAATTTTCCTGCCAACCAAATAATCAGCTTAATCACTATCTTTCCAACTAATTTCATTACTTGCATAATAATATTCTTCATGCTTCCTCCTTATAATTTTATCTGTTTACTTGTTCACAAAAACTATTTTTGCTACTAACAGATAATATATAAATAAAATGGTATAATATGTAAAAAGAAAGGGTCGATCAACAACCCTTTCTTTTTACTCGAATGAATACCCCAATCTGTCTAATGCATCCACCTTTTGAAATGATTTCTTGCATTTCCTAAATTTTTTTTCTGAAAACATCGGTACAATTCCTCCGGCAATAATAATCACAATTCCAATAATCATTGCAACCGGGAAAAATGCACTAATGACCATTGTGATAATAAACAACAAACACGATGACCATATTAGTTCAAACAAACTTCTTGGCTTTTCCCTTTTATATATTTTATATGCCTGAATATCATTTGCATAATCTCTAGCTAATATCACATTACCATAATCGATAGCTACTTTAACAACCTCTTCCTTTATATTATTAACTGTCGCCCATTCTCTAAAAGATGCAAACTGTTCCAACGATTTATATGAATCAATTTGCTGTGTACATTTATCCAATTGCTCTTTCAATCTAACAAGATCATCAAATGAATTTTCAGACAAACCTGACAATAACTTCATTTTTGATATAACCATATTTTGAACTTGTGGAACATCTATAATATAAAAGTCCTTTTCCATTAATTTCTTGTATGCTGCTACATAATCATCGAATGTAACACATTTTTCTATTATTTTATTAACATAATTATTTTCTTCCTCTTGTGCAAGCTCTCTTTCCTTTTGACTTTCTGATTTTTTGTCATGATCGCTAGCGCCCAATACTCTAATTGCCGTGTCTGTCAAATTTTCATCTAATGCTTTATTTAGATCTGTTTCAAACCATTGCTCATTTTCACATTTAAAGAATTCAACCGCATCTTCATAGCCATACATTGCTGAAAGCTCTAATAATTCATATCCTTTTTCTTGATTTTTTCTAACTCCATTTGAGCCTTCAAAATACCACAATCCTAAAGTATACAAAGCTGGAGGATATTCGTTTTTCGCTGATGCATCCATCAATTTATATGCCGTAGCGTCATCATCAACTAATCTCCATTTCCACATATAAAATTGTGCTACTGGCTCATTCATTTCATTAGACATCGCCTGAACTAATTGATATGCTTCGGACACCTTTGCCTCGTCATATTTAATTCCCTCCGTCAGTTCCTCTACTATGCCCTTTTTGCGATTTTCGTAATACAAACTAATCGCATATGCTGTTACTGCAAATGGATCTCCATTGTTTGCCAATTGCTTAAGTGTTGAATAATCCGCTTTCCTATTTGGCATACTTGATCGAGATTGTTTCTCCAAATATTCAATATATCTGTACTTCGCATACATATCACCTATCACTGTTAGACCTAGTAATAACGTATACTCTCCCTTTTCTATTCTTTCTTTGGCAATATCAAATTTTTCAATTCCAGCTTCTCGTGTCGCCTGTTTATTTATTTGAAAACCACAATATGGACAAAAATTCATACTCTCAACAACTATTTTCTTACATTTCGGACAAACCATAATTGATCTCCTTTAATTTTTTTTGCAATTTACTATCTAATATCAAAATCTCTACACAATTGGTATAATTTGTTTCTATATTCTTGCTCCCGTTGCACCAATTTTAATTCTGATTGCGTTTGATAAATAGGATTATTGTTTTCTAGTCTTTTTACTTGCAGCAATCTATCCCTTAATTCCTCTTCTGGCATACCAAAACCTAAATCATTTATTTTGAGAGATTGAATAGTCTTGTAATCAACATGCCTTACCCATTTCTCACATAACGCCATACCAAAACCTAGAAAATCTGCTATTTCATACAAAGAATTTCCAAGTTCTGGTTTTTCGCGATATAAATTAATATAACCATTTATATCATACATATTTTTATGTAATAATGTACTTGCATGAGAGCATGTACATTCCATATAGGAATAATTTAAGTCTAAATCCATAAAAAGAAACTCTCCTGTTAATTCCTTACCTGTTTTGCGAATCTCACTTTGCAAATAATTATATAATCTATCAATATGATTCCGCCATTCCTTCTTCATTTGCTCAAAAAAATCTGGAGAATTCTTAACTACCTCTTTTGCCTCATCTATTTGGCGATTGTTATGCATTTTTACCATTTGAGAACGTATGCTATTTCCTATACCATTAGCTATATTTCCCCCCACATTCATTAATTCTGCTGTTACCATTCCTTTAATAGCTCCAGCTACACCAAATCCACCTCCAACCCAATGCGAAGTACGTGTAATCTTTGTCCGTTTTCGAGCTTCATCCAATTCCTCTTTTAAATCCTCAAACTGCATTGCTACTGAATATAGATTTTCCCAAAAATGACGCATGTCAAAAAAATTTGCAAATTTTGTTTCAAGTAGTTTTGCATCAACATCACACCCTATTTTTTTCATAAAAGCAATTGCATCATACGATACTGCTAATGCAAGCTGATTAATTTCATCATCTCCATGCATTAAAATACCGTCAAAGGAATACTGCTTTATCCACTTCTGAAATTCTAAACAAGAATTCAAATATACTTGTGATATAAAACGACTGCATAAAGCTGATATATAGTTTTTCCCTGATATAGCAACAATCTCTCCATTAATATTAAATTGCTTTTTCATATCTGCAGAAATTGTTGGACAATATGGTTCTATTGTATCAATAGCTTCTCTAAACATAACATCCGCTATAGGTGACATGTTGGAATGACATGCCGGACAACTCCCCATGCCATTATACATCTTAGCTCCACAATTATAGCAATACATTTGTTTTTCCTCCCTCATCAACACATTGATCTTTTATTTTTTCCTCACGTAGTATTTGCCTAACCCGACTTTCAGAATACCCATATTTACGTGCAAGATCCCGCACATTTTTTCCATTGTACTCTGCCTGTATCTGCTGTGCTATATATTCTTTAGAATAAAACTTCAACGGAAACATTAATTGCAATCCTCTGAAATGATTATATATTTTATATGCGTTATCGACCCCAACAGTTTCAGCTACCTCTTTATAAACGCCTGCTAAATCGGAAGAAGTGACATCTAAAATATCATCCATTGACCACACCTCTCTCAAATTTGTGTTTTCTTAATTATAGTCATCCTGCACTGTATATTGCACTTCTCGATTACACTGTAATTAGCACTTGAGAATTTCCACATTATAATATAATTGACGACATTTACCAGTTTTATTGATAAATGCCGTCAACTCTAAAGCTTAACTCTCTATTCTTCTGCAATAATAATTGATCCACTCTCTTGCTTGTACATATATACATTATCAGACAATAGTTCAACTTGCTCTAAACATGTACTGTTTACTTCTCGCACAATCCCCTTTAACCGTTCTGCATAATCCAAGCTTTCCGGAAGCACTAATAGCTCATGAATTGATGATGGAAGAATATATAAATTTTCCCCATAGACTTCTGATATTACTCTAAATATTTCTGGAAATAGAATCAGCGTTGCTCCATATATTTTTCTTTGATTTGTAATAACATACAATGGCGTTTCTCCATCTAATTCTTTTTCTCCTATATGTCGCATTTCCATAATTACCTCATCCAATTTTCTTATATATGGCAAATAAAATTTGCCATAATTACTATAAGCAGCTTCTTGTAATTCATTCTTGCTAATAGACCACATTTCTAAATGTTGATTATTAATCATTATGGTAGCTTCTCCATCTTTTTCTCTATCTATAATAAGATAGTATACAACCGCCAAATCTAAGTACTTATAATGAGGCACCTGCTTAAGTAATTCTCTATTGTATTCATAGTTAATAACTTTCATCACAACTTTATCCTTAATGCTCTCCCATTTCAAAAATGTAGATAAATCTATATCCGATTTCGTTTTCCCACTCTGATACAATTTCCAAATTTCATCAACAAGTAAAGAAAATGGTTTTTCCCGCAATTCCTTATAAAAACTATCCAAGTTTATTACTGGTGCCATATTGCGATTATTCTCTTGAATTATCAATCCATTCATTTGCGTGGCATTATTTTTTGTAATTCTTTCTATTGCTACATTTCCCACTCCAACACGCTGCTCCATTTCCACTACAATCATTTCTTTAAATTCATCAAAATTCATCATTTTATTTTTCCTCCATAAATTAAAATAGCGCATGATAGATATTCCATCATGCGCATGTTAAAAATTATTTACTTATTTGCTACAAGTCCGTAAAACACTCTAATAAACCCTAATAACCCGATTTAGACCATCTATATTTGAAAGGAGTGTATCAGAATTGTTTAAAAACGAACCCGATTTACTTACACGTAAGCGTTGTCAAGAACTCTTGAATATTAGCAAATCAAAAATGCTCGAACTAATTCACAATGGTTATATTCCTGCGATTACAATTGCCGGAAGCTACAGAATCATGAAATCCGACTTAATAGAATTTATAGAACATTCCCGATACGCATAATGATATTTTCTAAACAGAAAAGACTTTCCGACACCTATAAATGTATCGGAAAGTCCTTCAATTTAAAATATTACTCAACCTCTTGTCCCATTTGTCTACTACACCATTTGTTCTCATAAAATATATCTTAATACACCAATTACTACACCAATTCTTTGAAAATTTACACTAATTCGCAAAAAGTTACGATATTTTTATGAATGTCAAGAAGTGCTACAATATTAGTAAAATCAAGGCTCTAAGCTACTTTTCCTTTCTTACTTCTCATCCACCACCTGAAAAATAAAAAATTTAAGATAATAGCTTTCCGGCACATTCGCAGAATTTGCCCACAAAATCGGATGATCCGGCGCCTGCGTAC
>ERZ773239.1920-NODE-1920-length-13500-cov-26.193306_pt1 | contig 13500 bp, 7 predicted proteins | sample MGYA00580521_ERZ773239 | MGnify/ENA primary metagenome ERZ773239 (study PRJEB29015, sample SAMEA2737801) | human gut metagenome | biome: human gut; feature: human-associated habitat; material: faeces | place: China | collected 2012 ... | reverse complement strand
TGGACTGGTACAACGGCGGCATGGAGCACACCACCCTGCACCTGCTGTACAGCCGTTTCTGGCACAAGTTCCTGTATGACATCGGCGTTGTGCCCACCAAGGAGCCGTACCAGAAGCGTACCTCCCACGGCATGATCCTGGGCCTGAACCCCCATGCCTTTGAGAACCAGCCCGATGCCGAGCGCAAGCGCCTGCTGGCCGAGTACGGCGACGAGAAGGGCGCGCGCAAGGCCCTTGTCGAGAAGTACGGCGAGATGGCCGAGCACCCCATCGTCAAGATGTCCAAGTCCCTCGGCAACGTCGTCAACCCTGACGATGTGGTCAACGAGTACGGCGCCGACACGCTGCGCCTGTATGAGATGTTCATCGGCGACTTTGAGAAGGCCGCCCCGTGGAACACCTCCTCCATCAAGGGCTGCAAGCGCTTCCTCGATAAGATCTGGTCGATGAGCGAGAAGCTCGTTCCCGGCGAGGGCGTCCGCCCCGAGCTGGAGGCCGTTGCCAACCGCACCATCAAGAAGGTCGGCGAGGACATTGACGCGCTGAAGGCCAACACCGCCATTGCCCAGCTGATGATCTACGTCAACGCACTGAGCGATCAGGGGGGTGCGACCAAGGCCGAGTACGAGCTGCTGCTGCAGCTGCTGAACCCGTTTGCGCCCCACATGACCGAGGAGCTGTGGCAGCAGCTGGGCCACACCGAGCAGCTGGCCTACCACGCCTGGCCGACCTACGATGAGGCCAAGTGCGTCGAGCAGACGATTGAGATCGCCGTGCAGGTCAACGGCAAGGTCAAGGCCCGCATCAAGGTGCCCGCCGCCATCGAGAACGCGGACGCCATCGCCGCCGCCAAGGCCGAGCCCGCCGTAGCCGAAGCCATCGCCGGCAAGACCATTGCCAAGGAGATCTATGTCAAGGGCAAGCTGGTCAATATCGCGGTCAAAGGCTAAAATTTTATAAGCACTCTAAGGCAGAGCGAAGGCTCTGCCTTTTTTGGTGGGCGGCTGCCGCAAAGTTCCCCGGAGCGGTCAAGACCGCTCCCTACAAAGCACCCGTGAACGCGGTACTGTAGGGAGGGGTCTTGACCCCTCCGATGACGCTGCCGCTATTGCGATGCAAATATTTCGCCGCCCCTAACAAAGCGCACGTGGTTCAATAGTCCCTGTTTACAAACTCCGTCAACTACGGTATAATAAAAAATACTAAATTTCTTGACGAAAGCAGGTCCTACCATGCTCATCAGTCTGATCGTACCCTGTTACAATGAAGAAGAAGCGATGCCGCTTTTTTATAAAGAAGCCTCCCGCGTGGCGGCGGAGATGAAAGCCAGCCACGGCGCGGAGTTTGAGTTTATCTTTGTGGACGACGGCTCCCGCGACGGCACGCTGCGCGTCGCGCGTGAGCTGCACGCGCAGGACCCCCGCGTGCGGTATGTCTCGTTCAGCCGCAACTTCGGCAAGGAGGCCGGTATCTACGCGGGTTTACAGGCCGCCAAGGGGGATTACGTCGCCACGATGGACGCCGATCTGCAGGACCCGCCCGCGCTGCTGCCGCAGATGCTGGACACGCTGCTGACCGGCGAGTACGACTGCGCCGCCACCCGCCGCACGACCCGCAAGGGCGAGCCGCCGCTGCGCAGCTGGTTTGCCCGCAAGTTCTACCAGATCATCAACAAGATGTCCGATACGGAAATTGTCGACGGTGCGCGGGATTTCCGCCTTATGAGCCGCAAAATGACCGACGCTGTGCTCAGCATGGCCGAGTACAACCGCTTCAGCAAGGGCATTTTCAGCTGGGTCGGCTTCAAGACCAAGTGGTTCGACTATGAGAACATCGAGCGCGTCGCCGGTACGACCAAGTGGAATTTCTGGGGCCTGTTCAAGTACTCCATCGAGGGCATCGTCGGCTTCTCCACCACGCCGCTGCTGATCGCGGCAGGGGCGGGCGTGCTGTTCTGCATCCTCGCGTTCATCGGCATCCTCTTTGTCGTCGTCCGCGCGCTGATGTTCGGCGACCCGACCTCCGGCTGGCCCAGCATGGTCTGCATCATTCTGCTGTGCAGCGGCGTCCAGCTGTTCTGCACCGGCATTGTGGGCGAGTACCTCGCCAAGACCTACCTGGAGGTCAAGCACCGTCCCATCTACATCGTCGCCGAGACCGAAGAGGACAAAAAATAAACGATGGACTGGCAGAAAAAAGTGAGCCTGTGGTGGGCGAAAAACTTCCGCCCGCTGGTCGTGGCGCTGTTGGTCGGTTGCGGCGTACATTACACGATTTATGCTAACCAACTCGGCAATTTTGATGCCGTGCACATCGGTGCACTGTACACTGCCGATGGCTGGCCCGAGCATCTGTATTGGGAGACACAGCAGGGGCGTTGGGCGCTGCGCCTGGTGGATATGTTGCGCGGCGGCATCAATCAGCCTGCGCTTTCGGCATTGCTGATGCTGTTCCTCTACGCATTGGCGGGAGTGCTGCTAACGGATTTGTTTGCTGTGCGCAGCCGTGTGGCAAAATATCTTATCCCACTTACACTGGTCTGTGCGCCCTATGTAGCGGAAGTTGAAACCTACCACTATTGCAGTGTGTCCTATGCGCTGTCTTTCCTGCTAGCGGTGCTGGCCGTGCGATCCGTCGTCTGCGGCGTGCGGTTTGTCTGGCTGATGGGTACGGTCTGCCTGGCGTTCGCGCTGGGAATGTATCAGGCCAATCTGGGCACAGCGGCGGGCTTGTGCGTCATGCTGCTGCTTCTGGCCGTTCTGCGCCGCCCCGGCGAATGGCAGGCCACCGGCCTGACTGCCCTGCGCATGGTGTTGATGGGCGGCAGCGGTGCGGCGCTGTATATGCTGATTTTAAAATTGTTCCTGCGGCTGTACGATGTGGGCCTATCCGGCATCAACGGTATCAACACCGTGGGAATGGAGACACTGCGCAATCTGCCGTTAGGCCTGAAAAACGCCTACTTTGATTTTTACGCCTACTTCTTCACCCACGGCATTGCCCAAAACCACTATGGGCAGATCGCGGGCTACCTGCTGCTGTTTGTGCTGGCGGCACTGGCCGGGCTGCGGTGGCTCGTCGTGCTGCACGACCGCAAGGCCGCCGCTGCGGCGGTGGTACTGGTGGCCCTGCTGCCCGCCGCAGCCAATGTGACCGACGTTATCAACACCGGGGCCACTGTGGCGCTGCGGATGGCGGGCTCGCTGGCCATCGTGGTGCCGTTTGCCATCGCCGTGATCGACGCGGCTCCCGCACTGACGGAACGGGCGTTCTCCTGGGGAATGGCGCTCTGCACGGCGTTTTGCGCGGTGCTGCTGCGCGGGTTTGCCGTGCAGGTCAACAACGACGCGGCGGTCATGCTGAAACAAAAGACCACAGTTGTGAACCTCGCCAACCGCCTGTGTACCCGGCTGGAAGAAAACGCCGACTACCAGAACGGCGCCGAGGTCGTGATCTTGGGCGAGCCGAAGCGCGGCGCGTACCCGGATGAATCCCCGCTCAAGCCTATGGCCGGGGAACTGGCGCAGTTCGGCCCGCTCTCCTTCGACCCGACGTTCAACGCCCACGGCTGGTATGTGCTGGTGTGGGACGAGCTGGGCGTCCAGCTCAACGAATGCGCGGACGAGACTGTCCGTGCCATCAGCAATTCCGACGCGTTCAAGGCCATGCCCAACTACCCGGCAGATGGCTGTATCCAGACCATCGACGGCGTTGTCACGCTGAAGGTGGCAGATTTTCCGTTTTGAGAGCTGATAATGATGCGAGATATGACCAAGGGTGCCCCGCTGGGGCACCTCTTTCTGTATGCGGTGCCGCTGCTGCTGGGGAACTGGATGCAGCTGGCGTACAATGCGGTGGATTCCATCATCGCAGGGCGGTTCATCGGGCAGGACGCGCTGGCCGCCGAGGGCGTGGCCGGGCCGGTCATGAATCTGGTGATTTTGGCCATCAGTGGCCTGTGCATCGGCGCGGGCGTACTGATGAGTGAGGCGTTCGGCGCAAAGCGGACCGCCCGCTTAAAAGAGACGTTGGCAACGACGCTGCTGTTCGGCGCGGCGCTCTGCTGTGCCGCCGCGGCGCTGGGCTGTGCGCTGACGCCGTGGATCCTGCGCGCGCTGGCCGTGCCGGACTCGATTTTTGGCATCACCGGCATCTACCTGCGCATCACGTTCCTGGGCGCGCCGTTCACGTTTTTCTATAACGCGCTGGCGGCGGGCCTGAAAAGTGTCGGCGACAGCAAAACGCCGCTGAAATTCCTGGCGTTCTCCGCCGTGCTCAACGCGGTGCTGGATCTCATTTTAATTGGCGGGCTGGGTTTCGGCATTGTGTGCAGCGCCGTGACCACTGTCGTGGCCGAGGCCGCCAGCGCGCTGCTGGCCGCCGTCTACATGGCACGCCGCGTGCCGGAGCTCTGCCCCGGGCACGGGCAGTGGCGCATCCGCCGCGACCTGCTGGGACCGATTTTGCGCTACGGCGCGGTGACGGCGGTGCAGCAGGCCGTGCAGCCGATCTGCAAGGTGCTCATTCAGGGGCAGGTCAACGCGCTGGGGGTCGGGGCTATCGCGGCGTTCAACGCGGTCACGCGGGTGGACGATTTTGCCTTCACGCCGGAGCAGAGCATTGCCACGGCCATTACGACCTACATTGCCCAGAACCGCGGTGCCGGGCAGACCGCCCGCATCCGCTGCGGCTTTGCGGTGGGCCTGCGGTTGGAGCTGGGCTATTGGCTGCTGATGGGCAGCCTGACGCTGCTGCTGCGCCGGGGCATCCTGTCCTTGTTTGTGGCAGGGGAGGGGGCCGCCGACGTCATTGCACTGGGCAGCACGTATCTGGGCTGGATGGCGGTGTTCTACGCCCTGCCCGCGCTGACGAACGGTTTCCAGGGCTTTTACCGCGGCATGGGTAAGATGACGACGACGCTGATCGGCACCTGCTTACAGGCGGGGCTGCGCGCTGCCGCTGCTGCGGTGCTGGCCCCGCGGGTGGGCCTGCCCGGCATCGCCTTTGCCTGTGCCTTCGGCTGGTGCGTTATGCTGGCGTTTGAGGTGCCGTATTATTTTTGGACGTGCAGGGAGTGGAAATTGTATAAGGCTTCCCCCGCGGGACTGCGCCCGCAGGCGCGTGTCGAAGCGCAACCGCCGGAGGCGGCTCTTAGCGCGGAGACTGAAGCTGGCAGCGGCCCCGTCCGCTGACTGATGAGGGCAGAGCTATTGCGGCATCCCGTAAAATGGTCGATTCTGGTGATTTTGCCCTCATCCGACCCTGCGGGGCCACCGCACCCCTTCCGGCGCTGCGCGCCACCTCCCCCGTATCGGGGGAGTCTGTCCCCGAGGGAAAAGGCAAAGAACGGCGGTCAGGAAGCTGGCCGCCGCTTTTTTATTCTGTAAAATTCCCCAATATCCCGCGTTTCCGATTGTAATTTCTTCGACAAAATGCTACACTAATAGTATCTATCCACAGCATAAAATCTGCCCAAGAGAGGTAACGCACCGTGCCAGAAGAACGCAAAGTCTACCGCCGCCCTGCCCGGACGGCTGCGCCCGCCCCGCAGGGCGGGCAAGCGGCCCCGCGCCCCGACGCGCCCCCGCCGCCGAAGAAAAAGAAACGTCCCGGCGCCAAACGCCGCCGCAGCCGCCTTGTGCTGGGGCTGTGTTTGCTCTGCCTGCTGGTCGTGGTCATTGTGTCGGTGGTGCTGGTGCGCTGCTCGGCAGAGGAGAAAGGCCCCGCCGAGGCGGACTTCGGCACGCCCGCCGCGGCCTGGCAGAAGAACGATCTGGGCTACTACTTCAACACAAGTGGCCGGGCCATGCCCGCCGCGGTGCTCAAAGGCATGGACGTATCCAAGTTCCAGGGCGAGATCGACTGGGAAAAGGCCAAGGCTGCCGGCATCGACTTTGCCATCATCCGCTGCGGCTTCGGCGGCGAGTGGGACGGCCAGGAGGAAAACTGGGCGCAGGATGACCCCCAGTGGCGGCGCAACGCCGACGAATGCACCCGGCTGGGCATCCCGTTCGGCGCGTACCTTTATTCCTACGCCACGACGGTGGAGGAGGCCCGCAGCGAGGCCGACCACGTCGCGCGGCTGCTGGGCCTGACCGCCCCGCCGCAGGAGGGGCTGGACGACTACACCGCCGCGCCCTACCGGCTGAGCTATCCGATCTACTACGACCTCGAGGATAAGTACATCAGCGGCGTTTTCCCCTCCGAGATGGCCGAGATCACGCAGGCGTTCTTTGACCGCCTGACCGAGTACGGCTACACCGGTGCGCAGGGGCTGTATGCCTCCCGCAACTGGGTACGCGCCCGCATGACGGATCCTGCCTTTGACAAATGGCGCGACAACCTCTGGATCGCGCGGTTCTCCGACGATCTGGACTACGCGGGCACCTACGATATGTGGCAGTGCACCTTCAGCGCCCCGGGCGCGGACTACGGCGTCCAGAGCGAGACGGTGGATCTGGATTTTGTCATGAGACCGTTCAAATTTACCGGCGTGTCCGCCTGCAACGGCAAGACCGCCGCGCCGGTGCTCCTGAACGATACCTACACCGACGAGCTGCACATGGACGGCAAGGACGCCTACGCCACGCTGGTGACGAACGAGCCGGGCGAGGAGGACGGCGGACGCAGGGTCTACTGGACGACGAGCGACAAGACCGTGGCCACCGTGGACAAAAACGGCACGGTCCGCGCCCGCACCGACAGCGGGGAATGCACGATCACGGCCACGCTGGCCGACGGCACCGAGAGCCTGACCTGCCGCGTGCGGGTCGGGGACATCACGGTTCCGATCTTTGCCACGGCGGGCCTGCGCGGGGACCGCGCCACGCTGGCGGACGCCGCCGCGCTCAAGGGCGTGACCCCGGATTCCATTCTGCTGGACGCGGGCGACAGCCTGCACGGCACCGAGAGCGCCAGCCTGACCGGCGGCATGGATATGCTGTCGGCGTTCTCGGCAGCGGGGTACGACCTGCACGCCATGGCGCTGACCGACTTTGCCTACGGCACGACCCGCCTGGTCAGCGATGCCAACATGGGCAGCGGCCCGTCGCTGGCGTCCAACCTGCTGAACAACGAGGGCACCGCTGTGTTCTACCGCTCCACAAGCTGGAGCCGCAACCGCGTGACCAATGGCCGCTACACCGTCGTGGAGCGCGCAGGGTATAAAATCGGCTTCTTTGTGCTGAACGACCCGGCGCAGGCCGCGGTCATCTCGGCGTCCAACGGGGAGTTCATCACGGCCCGCGACTGGAACGACACCGCCGCCGAGCAGATCACCGCCCTGCAGAACGCCGGGTGCGATGCCATCCTTGCGATTGTCTCCACCGCCCCGGCGGGCGACTGGCAGAAGGCCCTGCTGAGCCAGGGCGTGACGGCCATTATTGACGGCACAACGGCGGAAAACGGCACGAACGTGCTGGGCGCGGACCTGGGGCTGACCGGCGTGGCGCAGCTGGACCTGGTCTTTACCCAGGGCGGCGGCTGCCGCGTCGAGGTCCGGCAGCCTGTGGCGGCTGCCGAGATGGAGAGCCGCCGCGCCACCTGGCTGGCGATGAGCACCGCCGACGCTGCGCAGGCCGACACCGCCGCTGATGCCGCCGACCCCGGCAAGGACACCGAGGCCGTGGGCGGCAGTGACACCACCGCCCCCACCGAGACGGCAGACGAGGCCCAGCAGGCCGGTGCGGACGCCTATACCAGCGCCGCGGCGGAGATCGCCACGCTGGACGCCGACGACCAGAGCATCCTCTACACGCCACTGTTCACCTACGCGGCGAACCCCGACGCCAACAAAACCATCAGCTTCGGCAACTATCTGGCGGCGCTCTACGCCGAGATCGTCACAAATGACCCGGCCACGGGTCTGCCGGAGGGTGCGTCCGTCGAGGCGTTCGCGGGCGGCGTGACCGAGCCGGAATACGGCGAGATCACCCGCGGGGATTTGATGGCCGCCCTGCCCGCGACAGCGCGCATTCAGCTGGTCAGCACCACCGCAGAAGCCGCCCGGGCGCTGGCCGACGGCGGCACGGTCAGCCGCGTCTACCAGAACAGTCTGACCGAGTACGCCCCCGAGGGGGATGTAGTCTACATCGTCACCGACACGGTGACTCTGGCCGGTCTGGGTGCGGAGTACACGGTCCTGCGCGATTACGGCGATGTCTTTTGGAGCGTTCGGATGAACATCAACGACCTGACCGCTAACTTTACCACAGAGTTTGTGCTGCCGGAGGCCCCGCAGTACGGGGTCGGACGCAGAGGCTGAACCGGGGACGGTAGCCTTCCGCCAACTTTCCGAACCCTTCCGGCCTGCTTCGCGGCCACCTCCCCTGATGGGGAGGCTTTCCTCGCGGGCTCCGCCCGCGCAAAAAGGCTCCCCTTTTAGGGAAGCTGGCCGAGCTTGCGAGGCCTGAAGGGTCCCGACAGGCTTTCCGTGGCCGCCCATTCCCGGTTTTTCCCCCTCGCAACATCCCCAAATAAAGGAGGTTCTCCCACATGAAGCTCACATTCTTAGGCGCTGACCGGGAAGTGACCGGCAGCTGCACACAGCTGGAGGCGGCGGGACACCGCTTTCTGATCGACTGCGGCATGGAGCAGGGCCGCGACGTGTATGAGAACGCCGACCTGCCCTGCGCGCCCGGCACCTATGAGGCACTGCTGCTGACCCATGCGCACATCGACCACTCGGGCCGCATCCCGTACCTGTACAAAAACGGCTACCGCGGCCCCATCTATACCACCGATGCGACCCGCGACCTCTGCGCCATCATGCTGGAGGATTCCGCCCACATTCAGGAGCAGGAGGCCGAGTGGAAAAACCGCAAGGCCATGCGCAGCGGTGCCGAGATGATCGAGCCGGACTACACCGTCGAGGACGCGCAGAACGTCATGAAGCAGTTTGTGCCCTGCCCCTATGAGGCGTGGCAGACGCTGTTCGACGGGCCGACCGGCAAAATCGAGATGCGCTTTACCGATGTGGGACACCTGCTGGGCAGCGCGTCCGTCTCGCTGCGCATTGCGGAGCCGGGCCGCACGCCGGAAATCATCGTTTTCTCGGGCGACATCGGCAACACCCATCAGCCGCTCATCAAGGACCCGTCCAACCCGGGCCACGCGGATTACCTTGTCATGGAATCCACCTACGGGGACCGCAGCCACGGCCCGAAACCGGATTATATCGGCGATTTGAGCGCCGTGCTGCAATCGACGTTCGACAAGGGCGGCAATGTCGTCATCCCAAGCTTTGCCGTGGGCCGCACGCAGGAGCTTCTGTATTTTATCCGTCAGATCAAGGCCGAGGGCCGTATCAAGGGCCACGAAAACTTCCCGGTCTTTGTGGACAGCCCGCTGGCGAGCAAATCCACCACGATCTTCCGGGAAAACTTTGCCGAGTGCTACGACGACGAAGCCCTCGCCCTGGTGCAGAGCGGCCGGAACCCCCTGCAGTTCCCGGGTCTGCACGTCAGCGAGACGAAAGAGGAATCCATGGCCATCAACGGCGACCCGACGCCCAAGGTCATCATCTCCGCCGCCGGCATGTGCGACGCGGGCCGCATCCGCCACCACTTAAAATATAACCTCTGGCGGCCTGAGTGTACGGTGCTGTTCGTCGGCTACCAAAGCCCCGGCACCTTAGGCAACGCGCTGGTCAACGGTGCGCAGGAGGTCAAGCTCTTTGGCGAGCCGGTGCAGGTCAAGGCCCGCATTGCGCAGCTGGGCGGGCTTTCGGGTCACGCCGACAAGGACGGGCTGGAAGCCTGGCTCCGCGCCTTTGACGAAAAGCCGAAGTTCGTCTTTGTCAACCACGGCGAGGACGCCGTCGCCGAGCACTGGGCCAACCATCTGAAGGAGGAGGGCTACGAGGCCGACGCCCCCTACAACGGCTCGATCTGGATCGCCGCCGAGGGCCGCGTCGCCTGCGCCGAGGTCGGCAACACCCGGAAGATCATCAAGACGAAATCCGCCGAGACCGTGCGCACCAGCGCGGCCTATGACCGTCTGGCCAACATGGGCCAGCGCCTGCTGGAGGTCATCCGCCACAACCGGGGCGGGGCCAACAAGGACCTTGCAAAATTTGCCAGCCAGATCGCTGCGCTGTGCGACAAATGGGATCGATAACATTGACAAAAGCAAAAGGAATATGGCAGATGCTGCCCGCACCCCTGCGCGGCGCGGCGACCCTGCTGGCAGTGCTGGCGCTGGCCGCGCTGCTGACCACGGTGCGGCACAATGCCAGCGCCTACCTGACCGGCGTGTGGGATACAGGCTCCCAGACGCTCGTCTATGGCCGCATCCACCAGATGGAGCAGGGGCAGCACGCCCCCGGCGGCTTTCTGGGTGTCTATACCGACGATTGGAGCGACGACACGAACCGCGCACTGTTCCGGGACGACACCCCCACCGACGCGGCGGCGTTCCACCCCTACACCCACCAGTCGGGCTTGCAGGGCTGGCTGTTCGGCAGGGTCAACCGTCTGCTGCGGCACCGTCTGCCCGACGGTCTGGCGCGGGAGACCGCCCTCTACTGGCTGAACAGCACGCTGTTCTACGCGGCGGAGCTGCTTGTGGCGCTGGCCGTGTGGGAAGAATTCGGCCCGCTGGCGGCAGCGTTCGGGTTTGCGTCGGTGCTGCTGGCCCCCTGGCTGCAGCGCGGCATGAAGGACCTGTACTGGTGCCTCTGGACCTGGCTGCTGCCGCTGCTGGCGGCGCTTTGGCTCTGCCATTGCACCCGCGTGCGCGGCAAAACGCCCCGCGGGTGCTGGCCGCTGGTGGCTGCCGCCTGCATGGTGCGCTGCATGTGCGGGTTTGAATTTATCACAACATTTTTGATCCTGTGTGAGATCCCGCTCTGCTATGCTGCCGCCAAGGCGTATTTTGTGCGGCGCGACCCGCACGGCGCGCTCGTCTGGCTGGGCCGCACCGTCGGGGCGGGTGTCTCGGCGCTGGGCGGTGTGGCTGCGGCGCTGGCGCTCTGGTTCGCACAGGAATGGCTCTGCTTCGGCAGCGCGGCGGACGCCTGGCAGAACATGACCCGGGCCGTCACGGACCGCGTCAGCCTGACGGACGGCGCGGTGCGGGACGTGAACGTGCCGCAGGTGCTCGCGCAGTATTTCCGTGAGAGTACGGAGCCGCTTTTGCAGCTCGGGCCCGTCAGCGTCACGGCATGGCAGCTGCTGCTGCTTGCGCTGCTGGTCGGCGCGGTGTGCGTTGTTGTCTGCCTGCGCCGCGGCACGGCGGCGCAGCTGGTGCCGCCGTGCATCGTCTGGGGGCTGGGGCTGGCGGCCCCGGCGTCCTGGATGGTGCTGTCCAAGGCGCACGCTGCGATCCATGCCCACCTTGTACCGATGCTGTGGCACTTTGCGTTTGTGCCGATCAGCTGTATGCTGCTGCCGGTGCTGGCAAAACTCATGATCCCGGGGAGGAAAAAAGACCTTGTGGCATCCCATTAAACACTACAAAACGATCCGCCATCACAAAATGCTGGTGATGAAAAACTGCTTCCGCTGCGGGCTGTACTGGCAGGGCCTGACCCACGATTTAAGCAAGCTGGCCCCCGTGGAGTTCTGGGCCGGGGCCAAATACTGGCAGGGGACGTGCAGCCCCAACAACGCCCAGCGCCAGGCCGAGGGCTACAGCGCCGCCTGGCTGCACCATAAGGGCCGCAACAAGCACCATCTGGAATACTGGATCGACTACGCGCCGGACGGCGACCATGCCATGGCCGGTATGCGGATGCCCGCCCGCTACGTGGCCGAGATGGTCTGTGACCGCATTGCCGCCAGCAAGAACTATAAGGGCGACAAGTACACCGACGCCGCGGCGTGGGAGTACTATGACCGCAGCAGGGACCACTACATCCTGCACCCCGAGACCCGCAAGGAGCTGGAGACCTGCCTGCTGATCCTGCGCGACGAGGGCGAGGATGCCTGCTTCCGGTATATCCGCACCGAGCTTCTCGGCAGGAAAAAGTAAATACAGAGCGCCGCCCCTGTGCAGTTTTCCACTGCGCAGGGGCGGCGTTGTTTAGAACTTATGAGAGACCGTCACTCCGTTGTTGTCTCGGTGGGCGTGTCGTCGGTGGGGGGCGGTTCTACGGTCGGCGTCGGGGGCGGCTCCTCTATGTACGGCGTGGGGGACGGGGTGGCTGTCACCTCGGGCGTCGGGGACGGGGTGGCCGTCACCTCGGGTGTCGGGGACGGGGTGGCCGTGACCTCGGGGGTCGGGGACGGGGTGGCCGTGACCTCGGGGGTCGGCGTCGGCGTGGTCTCCACATAGCTGTCACTCGTGCTCTCGCTGTCGGCGGGCTCCTCCGTCGGCTCGGGCGTGGCCGTCGCCGTGGCGGTGCTGGAGGAGCTGACCACCGGCACCGTGTAGACCACGGCGTCCTTGTCGCCGGTGTGCTTCGGAATCGTCGTCAGCGCGGGGCGGTCATCCTCGGTAATGTAGCTGTGGGTGCGGATGTAGGTGAACAGCGCGTCCATCGCCGTGCGGGTCAGATGGATGCCGTCGCTCGTCTCCACATAGCCGCTCTTGGCGTAGCCGGTGACGGAATCCTTCAGCACCTCGGCGCTGTTCAGGAACTTCCAGTCCTTCTCCTGGCACATTTCGACGAGCGCTTTGTTGTACTCGTCCACCTGGGTCTGGGTCAGGCTCTGGTTGGAGTGCTGCTGCCCGATGGGCGGGATGGCGTTGACGATGATGTCCACGCTGGGGTAGGCGGTGACGATGGCCTCGATGCCGGTCCGGTAGTTTTTGACGAAGTCCGCGGCCTTATAGCCGGGGTTCAGGTCGTTCGTGCCGAAGGTCAGGATGACCCGGCGCGGCTGCAATTTCGCCACGGCCTGGGGCATCGTGATGTAGCCGGACGAAGTGCTTACCTGCACGCAGGCAAAGGTCACCAGGCTCTTGGCGGTCATGCCCACCGAGCCGATGGCGTTGTCGTAGCTGCAATAGTCGAACATGCGGTACATGCGGGCCGTGTTGCTGTCGCCCAGAAACAGCGTCTCGTCCACATAGCTGTCGCCCGCGTCGGCGGTCTGCTCAAGGATCGTCGAGGTGTAGGCCTGGGTATCGATGGTGTTTTCCTCTTTATTATAGCCGCTCTCGACGACCATGGACGCGCTGTCCACGGTGGAGACGCTCTGGGCGTCCGCGCCGCCGAGGTCGATGCCGCCGATGAGCACCAGCGAGATGCCGACGCTGACCAGCAGCATGACGCTGCACAAAGCCAGCACCAGATACATCTTGCTGCGCATATCCAGCGCTTTTTTCTTTTGTGATTTGGTTTTGCCTGCCATGAAAGGCTCCTTTCGCGTGGGAGCATGGAGTGTTTACACAATATATAAATTCATTTTACACCATTTTCCACCGGAACGCCAGTCTTTTCGCAATTTTTACATAATTTGCCGCAAAACAAAAACCCCGCCGAAGCGGGGGTAAACAGAAATGAGGATAGCTGTGTTAAAAGGCTTCCCCCTCATCCGGCCCTGCGGGGCCACCTTC
>ERZ773239.1913-NODE-1913-length-13562-cov-9.896054_pt1 | contig 13562 bp, 12 predicted proteins | sample MGYA00580521_ERZ773239 | MGnify/ENA primary metagenome ERZ773239 (study PRJEB29015, sample SAMEA2737801) | human gut metagenome | biome: human gut; feature: human-associated habitat; material: faeces | place: China | collected 2012 ... | reverse complement strand
TCGGACAGCGCCTGCTGCGTGGTTCGGCATACGGATGCGGGTCCTGTACGATGGATTCGCTGTGAACCAGGTCAGGTGGGGAACCAAGCAGCCTTAAGCAGTGCGTTCGTGCGTTTCAGTAAGCCTGCATCCGTATGCCGAGTTACGCAAGGCGGGGACAAAACCCCGTCGAGCGCTGTCCTTTTATTTTTGCCGCAAAGGCCGGGAAAGGGGAGAGATCGCCATGTATCGTGCACTTTACCGCAAATGGAGACCCCAGCGGTTTGAGGATGTGGTGGGCCAGCGTGCCATCGTGACCGCCCTGAAAAACCAGATCACCGCAGGGCGCGTGGGCCATGCGTATCTGTTTACCGGCGTGCGCGGCACCGGCAAGACTACCTGCGCCAAAATTTTTGCAAAGGCGGTCAACTGTCTGCACCCGGTAAATGGCGACCCCTGCGGGGAGTGCGAGATCTGCAAGGGCATCGACAACGGCAGCCTGCTGGACGTGGTGGAGATGGACGCAGCCTCCAACAACGGCGTGGATGATATCCGCGACCTGCGGGACGAGACCGCCTACACCCCCAGCGCCTGCCAGTATAAGGTGTATATCATCGATGAGGTGCACATGCTGTCCACAGCGGCCTTTAATGCGCTGCTGAAAACGCTGGAGGAGCCCCCCGCACACGTCATCTTCATTCTGGCGACCACCGAGATCCAGAAAGTGCCTGCCACCATCCTCTCCCGCTGCCAGCGGTACGATTTTACCCGCATCGGGCCGGAGGATATCGCACGGCGGGTGGAGTATATCGCCGGGGAGGAAAAGCTGGAACTGACCTCCGACGGCGCGGAGCTGATCGCCCGTCTGGCCGATGGTGCGCTGCGCGATGCGCTGTCCATTCTAGACACCTGCGCCGGTGTCACCGCAAAGATCGACGCAGACGTGGTGCGCCGCATGGCCGGTGTGACCGACCGCAGCTACCTGTTCCATATTTCTGACGCCTTGGAAGCGCAGGACGCCGCCGCCGCGCTGGCACAGCTGGCGCAGCTGCGGCAGCAGTCGGTGGACGTAAAACGCCTGACTGAGGAACTGATCGCCCACTACCGCGCCCTGATGCTGGCGGCACTGCCCGGCGGGCAGGCGCTGCTGTCCGGTGTTTCGCCGGAGGAAGAGGCGCTGTACCTGCAAAAAGGCCCGGAGATGGGGCAGCGGGAAGCCATCCGCGCCATCCGCACGTTAGGTACGGCGCTGGAACACATGACCCGTGGTAGCGACCAGCGCATTGAGCTGGAACTGGCACTGTTCAGCCTGTCCGAGCCGCCCCAGCAGATGCAGGCGGCAGCGGTACAGGCAACCCCTGCCCGCACGGCACAGTCGGAAGCACCCCGCCCCTTTGCGGCATCGGTGCAGCCCTTTGCTAGCGCCCCGGTGCAATCTGCCCCCGCAGCAGCCGCACCCCAGACCCCGGCAGCAGTAGCAGAGCCTGCCCCTGCCGTGCAGCAGACGCCCCCGCAGCCTGCCGCACCGGAAGCCCAGCCAGCTCCTGCGGACGAGCTGCCGCCCATGCCAGAGGAACCGCCGGTACAGCAGAGCGATGCCGCCCTGCCGTGGGACGAGCCTGCCCCGCAGGCACCGCCGCCGGACGAGCCGGAGCCGGTCAGCCAGCCGGAACCGCCCGCTCCCGCAGAATCCGAACAGCCCGCCCCGGCAGCGGAGGAACCGTCTGCCCCGGTGCAGGAGCACCCTGCCGACCCGGTGCTGACAAAGCCCCGCAGCGTGGCGCAGCAGGGCACGAACCCCTTCCCGTACTGGGGACAGATCGTGCAGAAGCTGGAAGGCATCGACCCCATGCTGTATATGTATCTGCGCAAGTCCAAGGCTTACTTTGACGGCACCCGCGTGCTGATCGATGGCGGCAAGACTTTCCGGGATTTTATCCGGGTGAACAAGGACAGCCAGAAGTTGATCAAAAAGCTGATCGCCGAGGTATCCGGCGTGCCGGTGCCCATCGGCCCCTACGAGCCCAAAACGGCCGGAAAGACCGCCTCCAACGCGGAGCAGTCCCTTCTGGCACTGGAAAAGCTGGGGCTGGAGGTCAGCATTGAGGATACCGCCCGCAAAAAGCGATAAAAATTGTTTATAATAAAGGAGAATACCATTATGAAAGCAAGAATGCCCGCAGGCTACGGCCGCCCCGATATGAACGCCCTGATGCGTCAGGCTCAGAAGATGCAGGAGGACATGAAGAGCAAGCAGGCCGAGCTGGAAGCCGCCGAGTACACCGGTAGCGCTGCCGGTGAGATGGTGACCGTGAAGATGAACGGCAAGCACGAGGTGCTGTCCATCACCATCAAGCCCGAGGCCGTGGACCCGGATGACATCGAGATGCTGGAAGACATGGTGGCTGCTGCCATCAACGCCACCGTGAAGCAGGTGGATGAGACCGCCGAAGCCGAGATGGGCAAGCTGACCGGCGGCCTGAACATTCCGGGTCTCTGAGCCGGGAAGGGGAGATACCATGGACTACACTGCCGCACCGCTGGAAAAGCTGATCGAGGAGTTCGGCAAGTTTCAGGGCGTGGGCCGCAAGGGTGCTACCCGCATGGCCTATCAGGTGCTGAGTATGTCGGATAAGGACGCTGCGGCGCTGGCCGATGCCATCCGCGGTGCGCACACCCGGCTGCATCGGTGCCGCATCTGCCAGAACTTTACGGACGCTGACCTGTGCCCGGTGTGCGCCAGCGCCAAGCGGGACACCTCGGTGATCTGCGTGGTGGAAAAGCCCCGGGACGTGCAGGCCTTTGAGCGCACCCGGGAGTATAACGGCCTGTACCATGTGCTGCACGGTCTGCTGGACCCGCTGGCCGGTGTGGGCGCAGAGCAGCTCACCGTCAAGGAACTGCTGGCGCGGCTGAAGGACGACACGGTGAAGGAGGTCATTATGGCCATGAACCCCACCGTGGAGGGCGAGGCTACCGCCATGTATCTGGCAAAGCTCATCAAGCCGCTGGGCATCCGGGTCACCCGGCTGGCATCCGGTCTGCCGGTGGGCGCCAGCCTGGAATATGCGGACGAGACTACCCTGTACCGGGCACTTTCCGGCCGGGGAGAGCTGTGAGTTTGTAAAAATTTACAATTCTGTCAGAAACAGCCCTTGCATTACCCTGAAAAAATGGTATACTGAAACAACAAACGGAACGGAGAAAGGAGGCGCGCAGCATGGCACCCACAAAGGAGCGCCCGGCGACCAAGACCATCGCCACCAACCGCGAAGCGCGCCACGAGTATTTTGTTCTGGAAGCGCTGGAGACCGGTGTGGAGCTCAAAGGCACCGAGGTGAAAAGCCTGCGGGCCGGCGGAGTCAACCTGAAGGACAGCTGGGTGGATATTGAAAACGGCGAGCTGCTGGTAAAGGGGATGCACATCAGCCCCTACGACCACGGCAACCTGTTCAATCAGGATCCCATGCGCGTCCGGCGGCTTCTGGCGCACAAAAGTGAGATCCGGCGTCTGCACCAGCAGTGCAAACTGCAGGGCTATACGCTGGTGCCGCTCTCGCTTTATTTCAAGCATGGCCGCGTAAAAATGGAAGTGGGCTTGTGCAAGGGCAAAAAGCTGTACGACAAGCGTGCCGATGCCGCCCAGCGCGATGCAAAGCGCTCCATTGACCGGGCTGTGAAGTCCAACGGCAAGTACTATTAAGCACTCCAATTGCAGACTGCGGCTCACCGCAAAACCAAGCTTTCCGCACATCGCAAGATGTGCTTTATAAGGGGGCGTAAAGGTTTCGACGGGGGGAGCGAGGTCTGGGCAGCGGGTAGCAGCGGGGGAACTGCTCTATAACTCCTCCAAAAAAATTAACTGACAACAATAATTATCAGTTGCTCGCAGCCTGAGTGCTGCGCGTTCCGCCCACTCTTGTGTCGTGTGGGGCCGGGGCGTCCTTTAGACACAGCACCTGAACGGACCTAAGCTTTGCGGACCGGCAGGAACTCATGAAGCTACCAATGCGCTAGCCTGACGATCGGCGTGGCGCGGCGGGAATGTTGTAGATCGCCTGCACCCGGAGATACCTACACTGAGCTCTTTTCGGACATGGGTTCGACTCCCATCGCCTCCACCAACATAAAAGCCACCTGAAAACTTACGTTTTTCAGGTGGCTTTTGCTATATCTGCTATTCTGTTACGCCAGATCCGGCAGGATGTCCGACCACAGAGCCTGCTCCTGCCGCAAAGCATCGAAGCAGCAGTCCAGATACATTTTATTGACTGCCGCAAAAATGGTGCTGCGCAGCAACAGACGCTCGTCGTTGAGCGTAGCCTCCGGCTGGGTGGCCTTGCCGCCGAACACCACAGAAAGACTAGTCTCCAGCTCCTCGCAGAAGATATCGTAGGCTGTCCCGGCGGAGCAGTGCTCCCGCTGCATTTTGAACAGCGTGTCGATATTTTCGATCGAGAGCACCGTTTTGGAGACTGCAATGTACATCAGAGATGCGATCTGATCCCGGGTATATTTTTTGCGGATGGGGTGATCCACCACCCCTTTTTTGACATAGTTGCTCACCATAGACGGGGTCAGCTCCACCCCGCAGAAACTACGGAAGTAGCCGTTGACAAACTGCACCGTCTGATCCAGATACAGCCCTACCGAGGGGAGATCGTTGTACCGGGGCAGGGCAAAGCCCGCAGCACACGCCGCAACGCGGAGTTTGGTTTCAGCTTTCATAGTATCTTATTCCGTTCATGCTCCTGCACTTTTTACAAGCAGGAACGTTGTTTTTGTGCAAAGGCAGGAGAAACACTTTCAGTAAAAGCACTTCTGCCTGTGAAATAGTATACCGCATTTTGGAAAATTGGTCAACGGGAAGCAAAAACTTTGTAAAAGAATTTAAAAAAACAGTTGACAGGTTTTTGAAAAACTGCTATGATGGTCACGGACAAAGGAATGACTGCGGCGTGCGCCGCTTGAAAATGGAGAAAAATATGAAAAGCAAAATCGTTGTAGATTCCTCTGCAAATGTGTACGAGCTCCCCGATGTGGGGTTTGCCTGTGTGCCGCTGAAGATCCTGACCGACGAGCAGGAGTATGTGGACACCGCAGAGATCGACGCCCCCGCACTGGCCGAGATGATGCGCACCTATAAGGGACGCACCAGCACCTCCTGCCCCAATATCTCGGACTGGCTCACCGCCTACGAGGGCGCAGACGAGGTGTATGTTGTAACCATTACCGGTACGCTGTCCGGTGCCTATAACGCTGCACTGCTGGCGGGCGAGGAGTACGAGCAGAGCCACGAGGGCGCGCGGGTCTTTGTGCTGGACAGCCTGTCTACTGGTGCGGAGTCCCGGCTGCTGGTGGAGCGTTTGGCGGCGCTGATCAAGGCCGGCAAGCCCTTTGATACCGTATGTGAGGAGATCCGGGCGTACCATGAGCACACCCATCTGCTGTTTGCACTGGAGTCTCTGGCAAACCTTGCACGCAATGGCCGCGTGAAGCCGGCTGTGGCTGCTGTGGCGCGGATGCTGGGCATCCGGGTCATCGGGCAGGCCAGCGATGCCGGTGATCTGGAGGTTCTTTGCAAGACCCGCGGCGAGCACGGCGCACTGGAGCGCATGGTGCTGGAAATGAAGGCGCACGGCCTGACCAACGGCCGGGTGCACATCGACCACTGCTGCAATGCTGCCGCTGCGGAGCGGCTGAAGCACATGGTCCATGCGGTGTTCCCGGAGGCCAAGGTGGAGGTAGGCAGCTGCGGCGCGCTGTGCAGCTACTACGCGGAGTACGGCGGCCTGATGGTGGGCTACGAGGACAGCGAAGCACCCACCGTCTGAGCGGAAAATATGATACTATGATTTCGATTCACCGGGGCATCTGCGGACGCTCCGGTGAATTTTTTTTTCGAGGGATAATTCCGGTGCACCCGACACCAAAAACTTGCAAAGGGTGAAAAACCGCGTTATACTTAACTGTATTATAGAGGTAAGCTAGGGTGTATCTGAAAAGTCGAAAATTTAGTCTATTTCTACAAACACAGCTGGATTTTGCGTTAAACAGCCTTGAAATCCACAAAGGATTCCTGCGGCTATTTGCCTTAAATCCCGCTTGTGCTTGCGAAATATTCGTCATTTTCTTTGTTTTCAGATACACCTTAACACGGAAAGGGGAGATGGTATGCTGTTCCGATTGCCGATCGTCAGGTTTTTCAACCGCATCCTCAACCGCATCACGGTCACGGTGGTGCTGGTGGCATTGCAGCTTGCATGGCTGGCGTGGGTGTTCTTCGCCCTCACCACCGGCGCGGCGCGGGTGTGGGTCACCGGGGTGCTCAACGGGTTAAGCCTGCTGATCATTCTGTATCTGGTGCGCAAGGACGAAAACAGCGCCTATAAGGTGGGCTGGATCGCCCTCATCGGGCTGTTGCCGCTGCTGGGCGGTGCGCTGTATCTGGCCTTTGGCAACAAGCGGCCCTCCCGCCGTCTGCGCAGCAAAATGCAGGCGGTGGAGCAGGCGCACCGGGCAGACCGTGCTCAGCAGCCCGGACAGACCGCCGGTCTGTGCGATGAAAACCGGGGCGTGAGCCGTTACCTGACCCAATACGGCTGCTACCCCGCATGGCAGAACACCACCGCCCGGTATTTCTCCTGCGGTGAAGCCATGTATCCGGCATTGCTGGCCGACCTTGAAAAGGCAGAAAAGAGCATCTTTCTGGAGTTTTTCATCGTCAGTCAGGGCAAGATGTGGCAGGGCGTGGAGGACATTCTGCGGCGCAAGGCGGCACAAGGGGTGGACGTGCGGCTGATCTACGATGACTTCGGCAGTCTGCTGGGCCTGCCCAAGGACTTTGTGGTGCGCATGGAGCGGGCGCATATCCGCTGCATCCCCTTTAACCCGGTGGTGCCGCTGCTCTCGCTGGTGATGAATCACCGCGACCACCGCAAGATCGTGGTGATAGACGGCAAGGTGGCGTATACCGGCGGCATCAATCTGGCCGATGAATATATCAACGCGATCACCCGCTTCGGCTACTGGAAGGACGCAGGCTTGCGCATCGAGGGCGCTGCGGTGTGGAACTTTACCGTGATGTTTCTGGATTTCTGGAACGCCTTCCGTCCCTTTGAGCAGGATTACAGCGCCTTCCGTCCGCAGTTTGCGGTGCTGCCCGCCAGCGATGGGGTGGTGCAACCCTACGCGGACAGCCCGCTGGACGAAGAGCCGGTGGCAGAAACGGTCTATCTGGATGTTCTGGCACAATCACAGCAGTACGTTTATTTTTATACGCCTTACCTTGCCATCGGCGAGGAGATGCTGGACGCGCTGCGCAACGCCGCCAAGCGCGGGGTGGATGTGCGGCTGGTGCTGCCGGGCATCCCGGACAAAAAGCTGGTGTTCCGGCTGAGCCGCTCGTACTATCTGCCCCTGCTGCGGGCGGGGGTGCGCATCTACGAGTATACCCCGGGCTTCCTCCACGCCAAGTGCTGCGTCAGCGATGACCGCGCGGCGGTGGTGGGCAGCATCAATATGGACTACCGCAGTATGTTTCTGCACTTCGAGTGCGGGGTGCTGCTGCTGCAAAACAGTCAGGTGCTGGCCTTGCGGGACGATGTGCGCCGCACCCTGCCCCAGTGCCGGGAGGTGCAGTGCGCGGACTGCCGCACCGGTCTGGCCGGTACGGTGCTGGACAGCGTGCTGCGGCTGTTAAGTCCTTTGATGTAACTGTCTGCTCATAAAATCCCGCGCGGCGGGGCACACTAGCTCCAAAGCCTGCATCTGCAATGCAGGCACGGAAAGGGAGCGTATGTGACGATATGAAACAGGCATCGCGATGGTTTTTGTGCTGCACGCTGGCGGCAGCACTGGCATTGACCGGCTGCGGCGGGGGAAGTTCCGGCAGCAGCTCCGGTACTATGAGCGGCAGTACCTCTGCGGGCAGCAGCGCGGCGCAAGGCGCAGCGTGGCGCACCGGGTTGGGGGTTCTGACCGAAGCGGCCGGCACAGACCGTGTAGGGAATATCCGCACGGTGGCGGCTGCCGTGCTGCTGGACGCGGACGGTAAGCTGGCCGGGGTGACACTGGATGAGCTGGAGCTTTCAGTCAGCGCGGACGGCACCGGCAAGGTGACCACCCCCACCGACACCCGTACCAAGCGCCAGAAGGGGAAAGACTACCCGCTGGCAGAGGTGTCCGGCCTGAAAAAAGGCTGGGCAGAGCAGGCCGATGCCTTTGGCGATTGGCTTAAAGGCAAGACCCCGGACGAGGTGAAAAAGCTGAAAACGGATGCAGACGGCAAGCCTACCGATGCAGACCTTTTGTCCGGCTGCACCATTGCGGTGGACCGCTACCGGGATGCCATCGTCCGCGCCTGCGAGAATGCGCAGGTGCTGGGTGCTGCCCGGGGCGATACGGTCAAACTGGGCGTAGAGGTGGCAGAAATGCCGCAGGGGCTTACGGGCACAGACGACAAGGACGCACAGGTGCAGGCTAAGATCACGCTGGCGGTGGTGACCATGGACGAGAACGCCCGGGTGACCAGCGCTATCGGCGATATGACCGAGCCGGAGCTGACCGTCAGCGCGGATGGTACTGTGTCTGCCCCGCGGGAGCCGGTGTACACCAAAAACGAGCTGGGCGACCGTTACGGAATGCGCAGCGCAAGCGCGTTAGGCAAGGAATGGTACGAGCACAGCGCAGGCTGGTGCGGCTATCTGAAGGGCAAAAACGCCGTGGAGATCGGCAAGCTCTCCGCAGACGGCACGGATGCCGACCTGAAGGCGCTGTGCACCATCTCAGTTACCGACCTGCAAAAAGCGGCGCTGAAGGCCATGGCGGAGCAGTAATCATAAAAACAGGATGTCCCTCTGCACAAAAAGTGCGGGGGGATTTTTTATGGATACCCCCTCAGGCGCAAAGCCGGAAGGGGTATGTGCACACTTTCCCACAAAAAGCGGGCTTACAGGCGGGGCAAAGCAGTGCATTGTGCAAAAAATAAAGGTTTCCTCTTGCAAAACGGCGACAAACGCGCTATTCTATAACCACAGTTTACCACTTTAGCATGGTAAAACGGTGAATCAAGAGGGAAGCGGGACGCAGAACGTCCCCCATGGGAGGAAAAAGATATGAAGCTCAAGCGTATTGCAAGTGCATTTCTGGCCGGTGCTCTGGCACTGAGCCTTGCAGCCTGCGGCGGCAGTGCATCCACCTCTGCGGCGGCGTCTGCTTCCGGCAGCGCAGCCGGTTCGACTTCTTCCGCAGCGGGCAGCGATCTGGACTACATCAAGGGCAAGGGCAAAATGGTCATCGGCTACACCGTGTACGAGCCCATGAACTACACCGACGCCGACGGCAACTTTACCGGCTTTGATACCGAACTTGCCACTGCGGTGTGTGCAAAGCTGGGTGTGGAGCCGGAGTTTGTAGAGATCAACTGGGACACCAAGGTGGTGGAGCTGGACGCCAAGAGCATCGACTGCATCTGGAACGGCATGACCCTGACCGAGGATATCATGGCCAACACCGCCACCACCAAGGCCTACGCCAAGAACGCACAGGTCGTGGTGGTCAAGGAGAGCACCGCCTACACCTCCACCGCCGACCTTGCCGGTAAGACCGTGGTGGCTGAGGCGGGTTCTGCCGGTGAGGCTGCCATTCAGGGCGACGAGAACCTTGCCAAGGCAGACTACGTTTCCAAGAGCGTGCAGACCGACTGCCTGATGGAAGTGGCTGCCGGTACGGCAGATGCCGCTGTGCTGGATCTGACCCTTGCCAACGCCATGATCGGGGAAGGCACCGACTATGCAAGCCTGAAGATCGTGGACGAGCTGAATGCCGAGGAGTACGGCGTGGCCTTCCGCAAGGGCAGTGATGCCGCCGCCGTAGTGGACGCCGCCTTTGACGCGTTGAAGGCTGACGGCACCATGCAGGCACTGGCCGAGAAGTACGAGCTGACGCTGGCCGACTGAGCCGGGCGTAAAACAAAACGATAGATGGGTGTGTTTTTGTGTCTGTGATCCTTGGGCGCCTTTCTGGCGCGTTTCTGCTCAACTGTGAGTTGTTTGCCCTTACGCTGCTGTTTGCGCTGCCGCTGGGGCTGGTGGTGGCCTTTGGCTCCATGAGCCGGTGCAGGCTGCTGTCCGGTGCGGTAAAGACCTTTGTCTGGGTCATCCGCGGTACGCCGCTGATGCTGCAGATCATCGTCATTTATCTGGGCCCCGGTCTGCTGGGCATGAATAACCCGTGGCCCTCCGGCTCCGGCGGACGCATGGTGGCGGCGGTGGTGGCCTTTGCCATCAACTACGCCTGCTATTTTTCCGAGATCTACCGCGGCGGCATCGAGGCGGTGCCTAAAGGGCAGACCGAGGCCGGGCAGGTGCTGGGCATGACCCGCACGCAGATCTTTTTTAAGGTCACCCTTTTGCAGGTGGTCAAGCGCATCCTGCCGCCCATGGGCAACGAGATCATCACCCTTGTCAAGGACACCTCGCTGGCGAACACCATTGCCAACAAGGAGATCATCATGATGGCCAAGGAGTACAGCGCAAAAGGTCTGATCTGGCCGCTGTTCTCCACGGCGCTGTTCTTCCTTGTGTTCGTAGGTGCGCTCACCCTGTTGTTCAACTGGGCTGAAAAGAAACTGGATTATTTCCGCTGCTGAGGAGGTTTTTAAGAATATGGCATTACTGGAGGCCTCTGGCATTGGCAAAAATTTCGGAGATACAAAGGTCTTAAAGGACATTTCTCTTACCTTAGAGCAGGGCGAGGCGCTGGCCATCATCGGCTCGTCCGGCTCCGGCAAGACCACCCTGCTGCGCTGCCTGAACTTTCTGGAGCGGCCGGACACCGGCATCATCCGGGTGAACGGCGAGACCATGTGGGACGCCGCCGACCCCGCAACCCAGCGGGAGAGCGAGATCCGCAAAAAGCGGCTGCACTTCGGTCTGGTGTTCCAGAACTTCAACCTCTTCCCGCAGTACACCGCCCTGCAGAACGTGATGCTGGCGGGCGAACTGCTGGCGAAGGAGCGCCCGGACTATAAGGCCAACAAAAAGGCCATCCACGCCGAGCTGGAACAGCAGGCAAAAGAACTGCTGGCCCAGATGGGCCTGTCCGAGCGGGCAAACCACTACCCGCACCAGCTTTCCGGCGGACAGCAGCAGCGTGTGGCCATCGCCCGCGCACTGGCGCTGCACCCGGACATCCTCTGCTTCGACGAGCCTACTAGCGCCCTTGACCCGGAGCTGACCGGCGAAGTGCTGCGCGTCCTGCGTGACCTTGCCGACCGCAAGACCACGATGATCATCGTCACCCACGAGATGGCGTTTGCCCGCGACGTGGCCGACCGCATCATGTTCATGGACGGTGGCGTCGTGGTGGAGGAAGGCCCCGCCCGCCAGCTCATCGAGCACCCGCAGGAGGAGCGCACCAAACAGTTCCTGTCCCATTACGGGGAATGAGCACATTTACCAGTTTTCTCTTGCAAAAACTGTAAATGTTAATGCAATGCAAATCTTGTAAATTCTGCGTCGCTCCGCTATAATACCATTCATGAATGTACACAACGTCCTGCCCCCCTTTCCGGCAGGGCGTTTTTCACGGCCAAAAACTGGCCTTGCAGCCCGGCTTTCTGCGGGCAGGAGGAACGTATGACAAAGGATATGACGCAGGGCAGCCCGCTGAAGCTGATCCTTGCCTTTGCGGTGCCGCTGATGCTGGGCAGCCTGTTCCAGCAGTTCTACAATCTGGCCGATACCATCATCGTGGGGCGGTTCGTGGGCGTGGAAGCGCTGGCCGCCGTGGGCAGCGTGGGCGGTTTGAACTATCTGGTGCTGGGCTTTGTGAACGGCATCGCCTGCGGTTTTTCCATCCCCATCTCGTGGACTTTCGGCGCGAAGGACTACAAGGAGATGCGCCGCTACACCGCCAATACTGTGTGGCTGTCCATCGCTTTTGCCACGGTGCTCACCATCGTTACGGTGGCTATGACCCGGCTGGTGCTGGTGTGGACGAATACGCCGGCAAACATCATCGACCTTGCCGATATCTACATCCGCACCATCTTCTGGGGCATCCCGTTCACCCTGCTGTATAACGTCACCAGTGCTCTGATGCGTGCGCTGGGCGACAGCAAACGCCCGCTGTATTTCCTGCTGGTGGCCAGCTTCCTGAACATCGGGCTGGACCTGGTGTGCATCATCGTGCTCAACATGGGCGCATTCGGTGCGGCCTTTGCCACCGTGTTCAGTCAGGCTGTGGCGGGCATCGGCAGCCTTATTTACATCATGCGCCACTACCCGGAACTGCGCTGGAGCAGGGAAGAGGGCCGTTTCAGCCTGACCCACTGCGCAAAGCTTTGCGCCATGGGCCTTCCCATGGGCCTGCAGTGCAGCATTACCGCCATTGGCAGCGTGGTGCTGCAGGGCGCGGTGAACGGTCTGGGCAGCGACATCGTGGCTGCGCAGACCGCCGGCGGCAAGGCTGCGCAGTTCCTCTGCGTGCCGCTGGAGAGCATCGGCACCGCCATGACCACCTACACCAGCCAGAATATGGGCGCGAAGGATCTGGACCGCGTGAACCGCGGCGTCAACACCGCGCTGGGCATCGGCTGCGTGTACAGTGTGGCATCCTTCCTCATCCTGCGCGTGACGGATAAGCTGCTCATCGGCCTGTTCCTGGATGCCAGCGAGACCGCCATCATGGCCAATGCCCAGAGCTTCATCTTCTGGAACAGCGTATTCTACATCCCGCTGGCGGTGCTCATTATCTACCGCTACACCATTCAGGGTCTGGGCTTCTCCGGCCTTGCCATGTTTGCCGGTGTGGCCGAGATGATCGCCCGCGCTATGGTGGGCTTCTGGTTCGTGCCGCTTTGGGGGTACTTTGCGGCCTGCATCGCAAACCCGGTGGCGTGGTTCTTTGCCTGCTTCTTCCTCATCCCGGCCTACTTCGTGGTGCGCGGGCGCCTGCAGAAGGAGAAAGACTCCGGCACCGCAAAGGCCGGGGCATAACAGAATATCCGTGTCCGCAAACGCCGCTGCACAGAAATTGTGCGGCGGCGTTTTTATGTCCATCTCCCGATTTACAAATCACATCAAACGCGCTATACTATCTATAGTTGTGCCAAAAACAGACAGGAGGTGAGTGCATGGCAGAGCTGGAACAGATCGAGGGCACCGTGGAGGACATCATCTACGAAAATCCCGACAACGGCTACTCTGTGTTCGAGGTGTCGGGCGGCGGCGTCATCACGGTGGTGTGCGGCGTCGTGGGTGAGCTGCACGCAGGCGAGAGCGTCGTGTGCCGGGGCCGGTACGAGAACCACGCCACCTACGGCCGCCAGTTCCACGCGCAGGAGTGCGAGACCGATATGCCCAAGGATCTGGAAGCTGTGTACGCTTTCCTCGCCAGCCGGTCGCTGCCGTATATCGGTGCCAAGACCGCCGATAAGATCATCGACAAATTCGGTGCCGAAGCGCTGGAAGTGATCGCCAACGACCCCGCCCGCCTCACCGAGATCCCCGGCATCTCGCCGGATAAGGCCGACCGCATCCAGCAGGAGTTCAAGCGGATGTTCGGCATGCGGGAGCTCA
>ERZ773239.1902-NODE-1902-length-13649-cov-6.809328_pt1 | contig 13649 bp, 10 predicted proteins | sample MGYA00580521_ERZ773239 | MGnify/ENA primary metagenome ERZ773239 (study PRJEB29015, sample SAMEA2737801) | human gut metagenome | biome: human gut; feature: human-associated habitat; material: faeces | place: China | collected 2012 ... | reverse complement strand
TAATTACTATTTTATCTTCTAAATTTTATTAATTATTAAATATATTCTTTATACAAGTTGTAATATTTAAATTAATCTTTACTTATTATACAAATGAATGGGCTGTCGTACTAAAAATTTTATATACAATAATATTGTTTTTATAATTAAAAATTAACACAATATATTGTAGTATTTATTCTTAATGCAACAGCCTCTGAAAATATATTTAAAGAAATTCAACCTAAGTTGAATTTCAATATTAACTACAAACTACTCACTAAAAACTATAAACTAGTTAAGAATAATGTATAGATTTATTCAATGTTATTTATAATTTTAATGGTACAAATATAGTTTCTTTTTCTATTTCACTTATGAATCCACCAATTTTATAAACATCATTAAGTAAATTCATATTTATAACCTCATTTACTTTTCCACTTGCAATTGCTTGACCAAACTTCATAACTATTATATTATCACTATATTTTATTGCTTGATTAATATCATGTAACACCATAACAACAGTTAAATTACTTTCTTCATTTAACTCCTTAACAAGCTCTAATATTTCAACTTGATGATAAATATCTAAATATGTAGTTGGTTCATCTAAAAATAATATTTCACTTTTTTGTGCTAGTGCCATTGCAATAAATGCTCTTTGTCTTTCTCCACCTGACATACTCATAACTGACTTATCCTTTAATTTTTCAAGACCAGTTCTTTTTATTGCCCATTCTACTATTTCTTCATCTTCATTACTATTTCCTTGGAAATACTTTTTGCGAGGTATTCTTCCATAATAAACCAACTCTTTTACTGTAATATCACTCGGTACAGTATTTTGTTGATGAACAGTTGCAATTTCTTGTGCTAATTCCTTTTGTTTTAATGACTTTATAGATTTACCTTTAATTGTTACATCTCCAGATGAAGGCTTATTTAATCCAGCAAATATACTTAATAAAGTAGATTTACCACTTCCATTTGGTCCTAATATAGTTGTTACTTTTCCCTTTTCTATTTCAACATTTAAATTATTGATAAATGTCTTATCTTTATCATAAGAGAAATTTAAATTTTTCGCCTTTATCATTACTTTAAGTCACTCCTTCTTAAAAGATATAAGAAAAATGGCGCTCCAAATATTGCTGTTACAACTCCTACTGGTATTTCATTAGGTCTCATTGCCATTCTTCCAATAGTATCTGCAAATAAAACTAAAAATCCACCTACAATTCCACTACAAGGAATTAAATACTTGTGATCTGAGCCTATTATAATTCTACAAACATGTGGAACAACTAATCCAACAAAAGATATAACTCCTGCAATTGCAGTAGATATACTTGCTAAAAATACTGCTACGGAAGTAACTATTATCATATATAAATCTGAATTAAATCCTAAGCTTCTAGCATTTTTACTTCCTAAGGCTAATATATTGCAAACCTTTCCTAATAATAATGCTGCTATTATACCTATTACAGAATAAATAAGTAATATATGTACATTACTCCAATTAACTGTTGCTAAACTTCCCATCATCCATTTTTGAATATTAGAAGATCCTAATCCTGCACGTACAGTAATCATAGATGAAATTCCACCTAATAATGCATTACATGCTGCACCTGCTAATACAATTCTTATTGGCGATAATCCATTTTTATATGCCATAAGATAAATAATTACACAGCATATTAACCCTCCTAAGAATCCAAATATAGGTCTTAAGTTAGTTGTTCCTGGTACAAACACCATAAAAAATACCGTAACTGCACAAGCACCTGATGATATTCCAGTTATATACGGATCAGCTAGTGGGTTTCTTATTACTGATTGTAATAAAACACCTGCTATTGCTAAATTAGCTCCAACTAATACAGCTATTATAACTCTAGGCATTCTTAAATCCTTAATAATACCTATATTACCCTCTGAACTCCCTGAAAATAGCCCAGTTATAAGTTCTTTAAATGTTATATTAACACTTCCTAATTTTAGTGATACTAATGCTGTTGCTAATAATACTATTAATGATATTAATATAAATGATATTTTAAACTTTTTATTTGAAACTCTCATAATTATTCCCCGCTACCATGAACTATATCACTTAGCATATCTAATCCTTCAATAACCTTAAGGTTTGCACTCATTCCAAAATAATTATTATCTAAATAAATTACTTTTCCTTCTTTTACAGCACTTATATTTTGCCATGCAATATCACTTGCCATTTCCTTTTCTAATGCAGCTTTTGTTTCTTCAGGCATTGCATGAACCATAACTAAAATCTTTTTTGGATTAAGTAATGCTAAATCCTCTTTATTATAAGTTGTAAATGATTTGCTATTATCTTCAACTATATTTTTTCCACCAACAATTTCTACTAAGCTTCCAATATAAGATTTTGCTGTAGCTATCATAGTTGATCCTGGAGCTGCAAATAATACTAAAACTTCTGGCTTTTCTAAAGATGCTGCCTTTTCTTTAGCTTCTTTTTCCTTAGATTCTATCTTTTCTAATAAAGCCTTTGCTTCATCATTTTTATTAAACTTTTCTCCTAATGTATTTATTGCATTCTTTAATCCATCTAAACTTTCTAAAGATACAAATTCACTTGGAATATTATTTTCTTTAAATAAATTCATATAATCTGAACCTAAAGTATCTACAGATACTACTAATGTTGGATTTAGTGATTTAATTATTTCTAAATCTGGGCTCATCGGATTTCCAATTTCAACCGCCCCTTTAGTACTTTCTGGTAACCCATATGATGTCTTTGGTACCCCTGAAACCTTCACTCCTAAGGCATCTAATATTTCTGTAACTGCTACAGATGTAGAAACAACTACCTCTTCTCCACTTGCAGTATTTGTAACTTTTTTCTCATTTTCTACTGACCCACAACTTATCATACTTAATGCCATAATACCAGCTGTCATCAGAGACATAACTTTTTTAAATTTCATAATACATAACCTTCCTATTTTTATTTAGGTATTCTTATTATTTTTTCTTTGATTTTACAACAGCTATAACTCCTCCAATTACAACTATTGCAGACACACCAGCTATAGCATAAATACCCTTATTATCTTTCTTTTCTTGTTTAACAATTAAATTTTCTTCCTTTAATGTTTCTTCTTCAATTTCAACATTAGCTTCTTCTTTTAAGTCTTCCTTTTCTTCAATTGCTTCTAACAATGTTAATGTTTCCATTTTTGGTATAACTTTAAATTCAACATCTCTTTCCATAGGACCAACATAAATCATAGCCTCCATATCTGCATCTACTTTATCAACTGCAACCTTTAATTTAACAGTTCCATCTTCACTATTTTCTTCTACCATTTCAACTGGAGCTTCTTGTCCATTAACTTTCATTCTATAGTTTTCCATAAATTCACTTCCTGCAAATCCAACAGTATATATTATATGCTCTCTTGTTACTTCTACATTCATAGTTGGTAAAAGATAGGTTCTTGACATTGACATTCCTATTTCTGATTCATGATATACATCATTTTCAACTTGGTATATCCCACTTGTAATTTCATTTTCAGTTGCATATATATTTTTAGTTCCTATAGTAAATATTAACCCTAAGGCCATTGTTCCTATTAACATTCCTTTAATCTCGCTTAATATTTTCATTTTCTTTTCTCCTCTATCAATAAACCTAAATTAGGAGGAAAATAAATAGACATGCTATTTTATTCCCCCCCTCTTATACTTCTTGTTAAATTAATTTCTTTTTCTTACTAAAACAGTTCCTGCTGTTGTTAACATTAATCCTAATCCTGCAACAGCTCCAGCCCCTATTGGTGCTCCTGTTTGTGGTAATGTTTCTACTGTATATTCTTTTATGAATGTTAAAGTATCCTCTAATAATGTAACACCAAATTCAACATCTCTAGACATTGGTACTACGAAAGTTTTAACTTTTATACTATCGCTTAAGCTTGAAAGTACAAATCTAACATTTGTTGTATCACCACTTGTACTCTTAGTAACATTAACTTTCTTACCATTTACATAAACTTCATGGTTTTGCATAAATGCTGCTCCAGTGAAAGTTAAAGTAACATAGTATTTTCCATCTACTTCTTCAACTTTAGAAGTAGAGTTTAAATACTTTCTAGCCATAGATCTTCCTGTTTCATTTTCATGAGTTACACTATTTTGAATAGAATATAATTTACCCTTAGTTATTTTTATTTCTTCATTATTTGTATTTGAATTTGAAACACCACTTGATGTATTGTTGTTTGTATTTCCACTAGTTGCTGAATCACTAATTGTTCCACCAATATTAGCTGATCCATCTGTAACTAATTTTAATGTATCCTCTAATATGTTAACTCCAAATTCAACATTATTACCCATCATACTAACATAAGCTGATGCTTTTATTGAATCCTTTAAACTTCCAACTTCAAACTTTAAGCTAACAATTTCATTATTTACTGTTTTAGTTGTATTTACTTCATTTCCATTAACATATATCTTATGGTTACTCATCATTGTTGATCCCATAGATGTAAATGTTAATGTAACATATGTCTTTCCATTTACTTCTTCAACCTTTACATCTTCACTTAAAGTTTTTCTTGCCATATTAAGACCTGTTTCATTTTCATGAGTTACAGTATTCTTTCCTACATAAACTTTAGTACCTTGTACTTCAGTTGTTCCACTGTTTGATCCATTGTTGTTTGAATCATTAGTATTTGATCCACCATTATTTGAATCTTCATTTCCAGCATTTCCACTATTGTTTTCATTTCCTGGTTTATTTGTTTCACCATTATTTCCTGAATCTGTTGAAGAGTCATTTTCTTTATATTCGCTTAATTCACCTTCATGTAATAAGTCAACATCAACAGTATGTAGCTTTCCTGGGAATACAACTTCTGGAAGACCTTCATTAAAATATGTTAAGTTAATCTTTACTCTTGTATAAAGCTTGTCTATTGAATCTACATTAAAGCTTATTGATCCATCTTCATTTTTAACAAACGCAACTTCATTTCCATCTATTGTTATTGAGTTTGTTGATTTTACTGTTTCTAATCCATCCTTATTGTACTTCATAGTTACAGTAACTTTTCCATCTTTAACTGTTACTATAGAATTAGCATCTATATAGTTTCTTATTCCACTTTGACTATCTCCACCACTTTTTAATGTCTTATTTGCTATTATATACTTTCCATCAGCTAATTTATTTCCTTGATTTTGATCTTCATCTTTATCTGATGAATTATCAATTGTTGGAATTGTACTGATATCATTTGTTACTAAGAAAGATACTTCTTTTCCCATAATTGTTATAGTCATATCTATTCTTACTTTTGCTTCTGCAGATGGAACTTCAAAAGTAATAGATTTATCTTCTTCATTATTAACAGAATTTAAGTTAACACCATCTAAAGTTGCTTTTATATTTTTCATCATCTTATACATATCATCTGCAAACTTAAGTGTCATAGTTGTTTTATCTTCTGAAACAGTTATAACAGTATCTTCTTTTAATGCCTTTCTAGCCATGCTTGTACCTATTGATGATGTTGAATCTCCAATATATTCTGTTGAATTTTTAACAATATATGTTCCAGTTTGGAATTTCTTTTCTGAAAATGATTGAACATCTATAACATCAGTTCTTTCAGTAGCCCAAACAGCGTGTACATTTGAACCCATTACAGTTGTTGTTATCATAACAGCCGCTAATAATTGACATATCTTTTTCTTTAACATAAATTATATCCCCCTAAAGCCAAATTTATAAATTTATCTTCATTGACATTTTATTTATTTTAATTCATAATAATTGATATTGATTATCATTTACTTATAACATAATAACATATATTTTATTAGTTAGTTTTAACAATATTTATATTTTTTTTAACAATATTTTTATACTTTTATGCATATTTTTTAGGGGGGATATAATCTCTATGATTTCAAATATATTAACTAATTTTTTTAATTGCTTTACTGTTCCTACATTATTATTAAATTATAATTTCCAAACTATTTTTACTCATAATCATAATTCAAAAATTGATATTTCATTTTATACATCAAAAGCCATAGAAATTGTTAAAAACTTAAATTTTATTTCAAATACAACATCTTTTAATATTACTAATGATATTTCTTTTAGTTGTATTTCATTTAATCATTATGATAATTCTAAAATGTATTTGCTAATAGGACCTTATAGTACTAAGGAACTTTCTAATAATAATAGTGAAATTAATATTTTAACTGAAGAATGGATTAATAATATAATCAAATTACATACATATATTATTAGTAATCATATTGGAAAATTTAATAATCTTCAAAATATATCTCCATGTGTTAACCATGCAATTAAATATATTGAAAAAAATTATTCAAATGAAATTTTAATAGATGATATTTGTGCTGAATTAAATATTAATAAATGCTATTTTTGTAGTATGTTTAAAAAAGAAATAGGATTAACCTTTATTAACTATTTAAATAATTATAAAATTGAAAAAAGTAAAGAATTATTAAAAAATCCTAATTTATCATTACTTGATATTTCTTTATCTGTTGGTTATAATAACCAAAGTTATTTTAGTACAGTATTTAAAAAAACAACTTCTAAAACACCTTTAGAATTTAGGGAAGATTACTTAAAAAATAAAAACTAGAATCATTATGTCTCCTATGTAGTTATAGGAGACATATTAATTCCAGCTTATTTAATATATTTTTATTTTTTTATTAATACTTTTTGTATTTCATTTAAGTTTTTATAACTATTATAACAATGATTTAATATATCTTCATCTGCTTCCTTTAAATCTACAACATGTATAGCTATCATTCTAGCATTAAATGCTGCTCTTATTCCTGCACTAGAATCCTCAATTACTATACATTCACTTGGTAAAACATTCAACTTTTCAGCAGCCTTTAAAAATATTTCTGGATTAGGTTTAGTTTCTTTAACATCATCTCTTGATATTATTACATCAAAAAATTTTTCTATATCAGCTTGTTTTAACTGCTTTAAAGCTCTTTCCTTAGCTGCAGAAGTTGCTAATGCAATTTTAAAATTATTATTTTTTAAATTTGCTAATATTTCGTAAGCTCCTGCCTTTAATGAAACTCCTAATTCTACAGCCCTATCTAAATTTTCATCCTTTTCTTTATACATAATATCTATTGGAAAGTCTTCACCATAATTATTTAAAAATACCCTTTTTACATTTTCTCTTCCTGTTCCTAAAACTTGAATATAAATTTCTTTTTTTAATTTATATCCATACTTTTCAAAAACTTCTGACCAAACTCTTAAATATACTAATTCTGTATCAAATATTACTCCATCCATATCAAATATTACAGCTTTAATTTTATTAATATTCAATTCCATAACTTTTCCCTCCATTAATACATAAGTAAATGACTTCTTCTCTCATAATTTCATATGGTCTACTATAATATACCCTATAAACTATATCTCCATTAAAATTAATAATATCTTTTTCTCTAATTCTCAAAACTTTTATAATAATTATTTTTACATTTTCACTTTACTCTTTCAACATAATTAAACTATTTTATTATTATGTTTTTCATCAATAAACAATAATTTGTATCAAAAGATATCTTAATGTATTTTTTTATTTCATTTTTTTGCTTATTACTATTATATTTTCTTTTTATTTCCCCCTAATTCATATTTTTTATAATTTTCTTTTCATATCAACATTATATTTATATACCTCAGAAAAATAATGTAAAAAAAATTGTTCTTGTTTTATTTTACATTATTTTCTATTTATTATAGAATGTGTATATACATCAATTTTTATTTTTCCACTAATTTTTCTTAAATAAATTACATATTATTTAATAATTTTGATGAATAGGAGGATATTTTATAATCATGAGTTGTTGGGCTATATTAGGTATAAATCCTACTAAAAATATAGATGTAATTAAAGATGCATATACTGAATTAAGTAATTCTACAAATGCTAATGAGTTAATAAAACTAAAATCAGCTTATAATAAAGCTTTATCCTTGGCTAAAACTTCTATTAATGACTTAAACTTATCTTTACTTGGAAGTTCAAATTTTGATATTTTATCAGCTTTAATAAATTCTTCTATAGATAGTAAATCAATTGATACTATAGATAAGTTTATTGATGAAGCAAATGAAATTTATAATAATCCTGTACTTAGATTTAATATAGATTCATGGGTTAATTTATTAACTTCACCTATTTTAGAATCTTCTTCAAAAGAACTAGCAAGTATAGAATTAATTAAGTTTTTATCTAATCACAAATATTTAACAACAAAAACCTATAAACTCTTTGATACTAAATTTAATTGGATAAAAAATAAAGATAAATTAAAATCAAAACTTAGTTCTCAATTATTAGATTCATTTATTAATCATATAGAAAATCCTTTACCTTTAACATATAAATATTTAAATAATTTAGACTCTAAAAAGCTTGATGAATATCTTGAATTAAGAGAAAGGGCTTATTTATCACTTCAAGAAAATCACATAGAAGATGAAAAAAATTGCCTATTTAAAGCATATTCAATTTATTCTAAAGACTTAGATTTATTAAAAATGATTGGATGTTATTACTTAAATAAAAATGATAATCTTATGGCATTAAGTTATTTTAGAGAAGCAATTAATATCAATGATAATGATTTATACAGTCTTGCAAAATTAGGACATTTATTAACTATAAATAAACAATATGATAAAGCAATAATTTACTTAGAGAAATATTTAAAAAGGCTTAAAAATTCAATCGATTTAGAATCATTAATTGATTTAGCTCATGCTTATCATTATTCTTATGAGTTGCAAAAAGCTAAAAGCTTATATAACTTTTTATTTAAATTACGCCCCTGGGATTTATCTATAAAGTTAGCTTTAGAAAATATAAATAGTAAACTTTTAACTGATTTATCTCCAAAACCATTAATTCCAGCAACTTATCAAAAATATATTAATTCATTTTTAAAACCTCTTAATTTAAAGTTACATGAAATATATAATAATTTTTCTTTTAGATTGCAAGAAGATAAATGGAATGAATTATTTTCTTTACCAATTGCTTCAAATGAATCATTATTTTATTTATTTGAAGAAACTATTATTACTTTTATAACTACAAATAAAAATATGCCTAAAAATATTTATGAGTTTTTAAGTAAAAATTTTAATTGGAACTTAAGAAATAATGAATTATTATCAATTTATCCTAACTTGAAAATTGATATATTATTTAATAAATTATATTCCAATGAATCACTTAGTTATGAATCGTTAAAAAATATAAAAATTAATAATTTAGAAAATTATATTGAATTGCGCTCTTTAGCTTATAATTCTATTTGTTCTAATTCTAATAATAGCGAAAAATATTTAAATGATGCATTAAAATTATTTAATGGTGATTTTGAATTATATAAGTTATATGGACAATATTATTCAAATAATAAAGATTACAATAGTGCAATTGAAAACTATAAAATAGCTTTATCTTTAAAAGAGGATGATTATTACTCAATATGTACTTTGGCATTATTACTTACTAAAGTTGAAAATTATAAAGATGCAATTTTTTATTTAAATAAGAGTGTAAATACTCAAGCTGGTAAACTTTTATTAGATAATGAAGATTTTTTAATTAAATATGCTATTAGTTTTTACTATATAGGTAATTTAATTAACGCTAAAAAATACTTTAAAAAATTATTATTATTAAATCCAAATTTAAAATTTGTAAATATTTATCTAAAGAATATTAATGATAGATTAGCTCATAAAAAAACACCTATTCTACCTATATCCGTTATTGAAGATCCTGATTGCTATACAAATTCACTTCATTATACTACAAAGGGAAGAATTACAAATATTATATCTAAATTTAAACAAGGCCTTATATTAAAAAAATAATCGAATAAAAGGAAATCAATTTAGTTATATATATTGTATCGTTACAAATTTTAAAAAATTGATTTTCCTTTTTTATTCTTTTATAATTAATATTTAAAGGATGTGAAAAAATATGGCATTTAATCAGAAAAAAATTGCTCTTATAAATGATGTTACTGGTTTTGGAAGATGCTCTATAGCAGTTTCATTACCTATTATATCTGCACTTAAAGTTCAATGTTGTTTTATACCAACAGCAATCCTTTCTAACCATACTGGATTCAATAATTTTTTCTTTGAAGATTATACTTCTAAAATGACAGAATATATAAATAATTGGGAAATCCTTGGATTAAATTTTGATGGAATTTGTACTGGATTTTTAGGATCAAAAGAACAAATTAAAATAGTAGTAGAATTTTTAGAAAAATTTAAAACAAAAGACAATATAGTTTTAATTGATCCTGTTATGGGTGATTACGGAAAACTTTATTCTACTTATACTGATGAAATGTGTAAAGAAATGCAAAACTTAATTAAATATGCAGATGTTTTAACTCCTAACCTTACTGAACTTTGTAGGTTGTTAGACTTAGCTTATCCTTCACAAACTCCTTCACATGAAGAATTACATATGTTATGTAAAAAATTATCACTTCAAGGTCCTAAGAAAATAGTAATAACAGGATTACAAAGGCAAGGTTTAATAGAAAACTTTATATTTGAAAGTGACAAGCCTTATAGTGTAATAAAGGTAGAAAAAATAGGTATAGACCGTTCAGGTACTGGAGATGTTTTTTCTTCTATTGTATCTGCTAGCATTGTTAAAAGTGAAAGCCTTTATTCCTCAGTAGAAAAGGCTACAACTTTTATTAGCAAATGTTTAAAATTCACTACTGAATTAGGTTTACCAGAAAATCAAGGTGTTTGTTTTGAAGAGTTTTTAACTGAATTAAAATAATATAAAGGAGAGAGGTATTATGGTTATTTTATATACAAGCAATAAAGGTAATTTTATAAATTTAAAAAATATAACCATTTCAGAAATGGAGTCAAAAGGAATTAAAAAAAACATATATGTAAATTTAACTAATCGTTGTCCATGTGCTTGTACATTTTGTTTAAGAGCAACAAAAAAAATGTCTGAAACTAATAGCTTATGGCTTGAAAAGGAACCAACTGCTGAAGAAGTAATTACTGAGTTTGAAAATATAGATATAAATCTTTATGATGAAATTATTTTTTGTGGATTTGGAGAGCCAACAGAAAGATTAGATGCAATAATTGAAATTTCAAAATATATAAAGAAAAGAAATCCAAATATGACAATAAGAATCAATACTAACGGCTTAGGTGACTTAATCAATAAAAAAGAAATTGCTCCTTTATTAAAAGGACTAATTGATACAGTTTCAATTAGTCTTAATGCTCCAACTGCTGAAGAATTTTATGAAATAACTAAGAATAAATTTGGAATTGAATCTTATGATGCTATTAAAAAATTTGCAGTATCATGCAAATCTTATATTCCAAATGTTGTGTTTACTGTAGTTGATTGTATTGGTGAAGATGATATTAAAGCTAGCCAAAAAGTATGTGATGATTTAGGCATAAAATTAAGAGTTAGACCTTTTGAATAAATAAAAAATGATGTTCAATATTTTGAGCATCATTTTTTATTACTTAATATATTTAAAATTTTTATTCATTTAATAACTTTTCTAACTCTTTAACATTATTTGATGTTACAACTAATATATCATCTTCCAAAATTACCGTATTCCCATTGGGTACTAATACTTCTCCATCCCTTTTTATCATAACTATAAGTACTCTACCTAAAACATCAGCATCTTTTATAGGCTTATTTATTAAACAACTTTTTTTATCAACTGAAAATTCAGTTAATGTTGTACTTTTTTCTTCACGATATTCATTAAAATATTTAAGTTTATTTCCTGATAAAACTAATATATCACCTGGCAAAATTTTTGTAGAACCATTTGGAACAAATACATCTCCATTTCTTTTTATCATTACTACAAGAATATCCTCAGGTATATTAGCATCCATTATCATTTTATTTGCAATAATATTATTTTTATCTATTGTAAATTCTATCAAACTTGTACTTTTGTTTTCCTTATAATCATTAAATGTTTTTAATACAGATTCATCATTATCTATTAAATCTAATTTTTTAGCTAATATAGGTGTAATTGTTCCTTGAGCAACTACTGAAAATAAAGCTATAAAAAATATTATATGAAAAATATCATTATTAGTTGATACTCCATATGTTTCAGCAAAAATTGCAAAAACTATAGATGCAGCCCCTCTTATTCCTACCCATGATATAAATATTTGTTGTTTTATTGGTACATTAAACCAATATAATATACTAAATATAGATATTGGTCTTGCTACAAAAATCATAAATAATGATATTAATATTCCCTTTTCCATTACTAATGGTATTCTAGATGGAAATGCTAATAATCCTAAAACAAAAAACAAGGTAATTTGCATAAGCCATGATATACCATCTAAAAATTGGAATATACTCTTTTTATGTGGTATTTTTGAATTTCCTATAATTATTCCAGTTATATAAACACACAAATACCCATTCCCCCCTAAATACTCACTAAGAGAATATGATAATATTGCAATAGCAGTAATAAATATTAGATAAAATCCTTCTATTTCAAATTTAAATTTCCTTAACAAATAAACCGATAATTTAGCTAATATTATTGCTATTACTATACCAAATAAAATTTGATTTATCGTCATTATAAATATGTTTTCATTATTATTATTTGATATTAACATTAAAATAATTGTTGTAAGCATATATGCACAAGGATCATTACTTCCACTTTCTAACTCTAACATAGATGCAATTGATCCCTTTAAATTTAATCTTTGAGACCTTAAAATAGCAAATACAGATGCAGCATCAGTAGATCCAACTATTGCTCCAATAAGTAAGCCTTCTAATAATGTTGTCTTAAATATAAAAAAACATAGTAATCCAGTCAATCCAGATGTGAAAATAACCCCTAATGTAGATAAAAGAATAGATGGTTTTGCAACAGACTTTGCCATCTTCCAATTGGTACCGAACCCACCAAAAAACATTATGAATATTAATGCAATTATTGCAATTTTATTGGTAAGTTGATAATCATTAAAATATATCCCCACAATTCCATCCGAACCAAATATCATTCCTAAAATTATGAATATTAAAAGAATGGGTACTCCAAACTTATATAATATTTTAGTAGAAGTTATACTTATTAGTAATACTAGTCCACAAATTATCATTATTTTTATCATGTACTTCCCCCTATTTTTATATAAAGTACCTATTTTATACTATTCATTTTTTACAAAATTAAATCAAAAAATTTTAAAAAATTTTTTTAATTTTCTATAACTAAATAATATACCGACTTTCTAATTATATTTTCTTTATTTTCATGTAAGATATTTCAAAATAATTTTTATATAACTATATTAATAAAATTTTGATATAATATTTATAAAAAATCACTATAAGGAGGGTTATATGAATATAATTATTTGCTTAGATGACAATAATGGAATGATGTTTAATAAAAGAAGACAAAGTCAAGATAGAATTCTTCGAGCTGATCTAAAAGAATTTATTAAAGAT
>ERZ773239.1893-NODE-1893-length-13741-cov-4.057796_pt1 | contig 13741 bp, 5 predicted proteins | sample MGYA00580521_ERZ773239 | MGnify/ENA primary metagenome ERZ773239 (study PRJEB29015, sample SAMEA2737801) | human gut metagenome | biome: human gut; feature: human-associated habitat; material: faeces | place: China | collected 2012 ... | reverse complement strand
CTGCAAAGCAGCTCCCCTAGCGAGGGGAGCCTTTCTTAAAGGAAGGAGTGTAATTATGAGCAGAGTGAGCGATGCGAGAGCGCAGCTGGATGCGTGGGAGGCGAAGAAGCCGGGCGACTACACCAGCAAATACAAGGACAAGATCGACGGCGTGATGGGCCAGCTGGACGGGATGAAGGATTTCAGTTACGACCCCACCCGGGATGCGGCCTACGAGCAGTACAAGAACAGCTACACCCGGCAGGCGAAGCTGGCCAACGAGAACGCCCAGGCCAACGCCAGCGCCATCTCGGGCGGGTACGGCTCCAGCTACGGCACCCAGGCGGGCCAGAGCGCCTACCAGAACGCCATGGCGGGCCTGAGCAGCGCCACGAACAGTCTGTACAGCCAGGCGCTGAACCAGTACACCCAGAAAAAGAGCGACCTGCAGAACCAGCTGAGCGGCTACCAGCAGGCCGAGGCGCAGGACTACGAGAAGTACCAGACCAACTACCAGAACTGGGAGAACCAGCGCAACTACTATCAGAGCGCGTACAATCAGGCGGCCAGCGAAAGCCAGGCGAAGAAGAGCCGGGGGAGCGGACTTCTGAACACGATCCTGAGCGTAGGTGCAAGCATACTGATGGGCTTGTTGTAAAGAAAAAGCGCCCGGCCCGGAAGGGGCTGAGCGGTCAAAAACCTCTCCGTCACGCCTGACGGCGCGACACCTCCCCTAATAAGGGGAGGCTAAGAGGAAAGGAGATTAGAAAATGGGAGTTTTTAAGAGATACAGGGACGCGCAGGCGGCGCAGAAGGAAGCGGAGAACGCGATGCCGGGGGCGTACCAGAGCAACTACACCGACCGGATCAACGAGGCACTGGACAGCATGGGCGCGGCCAGCAATGCGGGCTATGACGTAGGCACGGACAGCGAACTCTACCGGCAGTACCGCGCGGGCGCGCAGGCGAATGCCAGGGCGGCGGCCGAGAACGCCGCTGCGGGCGCTGCCGCGCTGAGCGGCGGGTACGGCTCCAGCTACGCAAACAGTGTGGCCCAGCAGGGCTACCAGCAGGCCATGGCGAACGTGGACAGCGGGCTGGCCGGGCTGCGGGACAAGGCCCTGACCATGTACCAGCTGAAGCAGAACGGCCTCTCGGGGCTGCTGAGTGCGCTGCAGAATCAGGACAGCCTTGAGGCGGCGGAGCATCAGGGGGCTGTGGCCAACGCGCAGGACTGGCGGGACTACAAGAAGAGCCGGGCAGACCAGGCGGCGCAGGAGAAGAGCGATTTCCTCTCGAACCTGTGGGAGATGGCGAAGAGCGTGGGCAGAGCCGGTCTGACGGCCTATGACACCTACAAGGGCTACACCCAGCAGCAGTGGGAGAACGAGTTTGCCCGGGAGCAGTGGGAGTACAACAAAGAGCGCACCGGCCAGAGCGATGCACTGAATGCCTACGAGCAGGCGTTCAACCTGTACCAGCAGGGAGCGGGCGATGCCGCGAACGCCGTGCTGGGCCGGTATGGTCTGGACACTGGAATCTTCGACAATTACAGCGGCGCACCCATCACCCGCGCAGACAAGGCGGGTGCGCTCACGACCGCAGCCGGGCTGGCAGGCGGCGGCAGCGACGAGGCCGCACGGGCGGTGCTGGAACTGTACGGCCTGGATCCAAACTCTGTGGGGAATTACAGGACGATCGCAGGACGGCAGCTTGCAACGGCGCTGGCAAGAAAGAGCGCAGGCAGCTCGGGCGGATCTTCGGGCAGAAGGAGCAGCAGCACGAAAGGTAGCGGAAACAGCTGGACGAACAGCCAACTGCAAAGTATGGCAAAGACATTTTCTTCTATGAAGGGAAATGAGCCGCTATACGATTTTTACAAGCGGACGCTGACGGATGCGGGCTGGATAAAGGACGACACCCCGAACCTGTTGGAGACGAACCGAGGTCTGACGGGGCAGAGCTGGAAAGGCGACCCGGAAAACAAGTGGGGTACTGGGACAAGTAACAGACAGAGCCAGAGCACCGGAAGAACGGCAAGCCAGTCGAGTGTCCCGCAGCGGGCGCAGGTGGCGGCGAACGCCATCAAGGGCCAGAGGAACCACGGCTCGGATGACCAGACTATTTTTGACAGCCTGAAGCATCAGGGATACACGGACGACGAGATCTGGAAAGCCTTTGAGCTGGCAGGGTAACAGAAAAGCCTCCTGCACGACCGTGTGCAGGAGGCTTTGGGATAAAGTCAGGCGAGGTGGAGCTGGTGCTTGAGCGCGTCCTGAAGGACCTGACTGAAGTTTACATTGCGTTCAAGGGCGGCGGCATTGAGCCACGCCGGGAGAGTGACGGTGCGGTTTACCGAACGATTGATGCTGGCGAGCCGGACGGACGGCATATAGGCATCGACCAGCACGACCCGCTCGTTTTCTTTAGGCTGGATAGCGGACAGGGCCGAGGGGGCGGGGATAGGCTCGCCGTCCTCTTCCAGCCCGCACATCACGCAGCCAAGCAGCTCGCGGGCGGAAAGCAGGGCGTCGTCCTCGGACGTACCGCTGGTGGCGACACCGAGGTCGGGAAAATCGACAGCGATCTCCTGCCCGTCCTCGTAGATAAACACGGCAGGATAGAAGTAACGGTCGGGAAGATTCTTTTTCATCAGAAAAGCCTCCTATCATTCAGCGGAATTTAAGGCCGGACTGCTGCTCAATGCGGTTAAGCGTAGCCCGGGGAATATCTTTATCGGGGTCTTTTACGGTGACGCGACCGGGCTTGGCGGGGTGTTTATACTGGTGGTGGCTGCCCACGCAGTTGACCTCATACCAGCCGTCGGCCTTGAGCGCCTTTATGACCTCGCGGGACGAATAACTTTTCACGACATCATCTCCTCAATAACAGAATAACAAATACAATACTATTTGTCAAGACAAAAAGAAGGGAAGAAGACGGAATGGCAGTAACCAAACAGCAGCTCGCACAATGGAGCAGGGAATTTGCCGCAAAGAACCCGGACAAGGTGAGTGGGGCGGGCAGCACTGCGCAGAGCACCACCACAAAGAAGAGCGGTGTCACCAAGGAGCAGTTGAGCCAGTGGAGCCGGGAGTTTGACAAAAAGGAAGCACAACGTCAGGCAGAACAGGAGCAGAACACCCGGGACAAAGCCTTACAGCAGTACACCGAGCGGCACATAAGCGACATGGGGGAGGTGGATGCGAGGAACGAGCCCTCTCAGGCGCTGCGCGCCAGCTCCCCCAGAGTGGGAGCCACTGGCGTGTCGGGCAAGTTTCCGCTGGACGCTAGAAGTTCTACGGGGCGTAAAATGGCGGGCGCTGCTACGGAGGGCAGCGGCCCGGTGCAGCAGATGCCGGAAGCAGCAGCCCGGGCGCTGGACATGGGACAGAAATGGGGCGTTCCGGCGAAGAGCGGGAACGTGCTGGAGAATGTGGGCAGCGGGGCCATGGCCTACGGCAGCGGCCCGGCGCAGGAGCTGAGAGCCAGCTTTGCCAAGGACAGTGTACCGGACGAGTTTGACCGGATCAACCAGTGGATGGACACCGGGGACAACAAGAATCTGGCCGACGCGGTGCGGCGGGTGGACAACACCCACGGCGCGTACACGGACGCCGACCTGATCAAGAAGGGCGGCTGGACACAGGCGCAGATCGACGAGGCCCGGAAGATGAACGCTGCGCTGGACGCCATCCCCGCATGGAAGCGGGATGTGCGCCGGGCGGCGAACGCCATCGGCGGCATCACGGACACGGTGGCAGCTGCCCCGGTGCTGGGCGCGGAGTACGGCGTACAGGCGGGAAAGAACATTGACGCCACCCTGAAGAACTGGAAACAGGTGGAGCAGGAGGTAAAGGGCGACGAACACGCCCAGAGCCTTTTCGACCTTTTGACCGACGTGGACATGGATTATAACCCCACCTGGCCGGAGAGCCGGAACCGGGAGCTGATCTCGATGGGGTACAACTCCAAGGAGATCCGGGAGATGCGCCAGAAGCTGGCGGGGTTGGAAGTGAGCGACGGCATCGACAAGAACCAGAGCGTGGGCTACCAGCTCTACGACCGCGGGCAGCGGCTGACGGCTGCGGCCCAGAGCGGCCTGAGCCCGACCCAGCGGGCCGTGGCGGGGGCCGTGACCAGCGCAGCGGAGAACCTGGCCGTGGCGGGTGTGAACCCGGCGGCAGTGCTGCCCGTCCTGAGCGCACAGGGAGCGGCAGAGGCCATGGGCCAGAGCGCAGAGAAGGGCGAGAGCGCCGGTAAGGCATTGGGCGGCGGCCTCGCCAAGTTCGGCGCGGGATGGGCCATCAACTCGGTGGGCGCGGCCGACCTTGCAAAGACCATGGGCTCGGACTACGCGAAGGACACGCTGGCAGGGCAGATCGCGGACTGGGTGCAGGGGCTTGCGGGCAGCTCGGAGCTGGCGAAGCGCTACCCGGCGGTGGCTGCGGCCATCTCGGGCGGCATCGACAACTCGATGCAGGCCTTTGCGGAGACCTATGCCGACATGGCCATTGACGCTGCGCTGGGGGACAGCGAGGCGGCGAAGAACCTCTTCAGCAAAGACACCTTCCTCACCGCGCTGGAAAGCGGCTTTTCCGGCGGTGCTTCGGGCGCGCTGGGCGGCGCTGTGGGCTCAAGGCTGCGCAGCATGAGCGAAGCGCTGGACAGGGCAACGGAGCCCTCTCAGTCGGCTGCGGATAGCTCTGCTGATAGAGCGCTGGCAGGGGAGGAACCTCTCAGCCAGGCTGCACCTGCGGCCACTGAAAACATCAGCGGGCAGGAAGAAAACCTCTCACCGTTCCCGTCGGCTGACGCCGCGCGAGAACGGAGCTCCACTGAAAGTATGCAGCGGGCGGATGCGCCGCAGGCGCAGACGGAAGGAGTAAACAGCAGCGTAAACGAGGCTGCTGCGCAGTCGGAAAACCCGGCGGTGCGGCAGTTTGCCGAAGTGGCGGCGAGCGACAGCCTGACGGGCAAGACCATCGGACTGTTTACGCCGAACGCTGAGAACCGGGAAAACCGTGCGGCCTTTGAGCAGGCTTACGGCGTGACGCTGCCCGACACTGCGGGCGCGACCCGCCGAATGCTGCGGGATATTGCAGCGCAGCAGAACGCGAAAAGCGAAGCTGCGCCTGCTGTACAGAGCGCAGAGTTGCCCAGCGAAGCTGCGAGTGTGCCGCAGACAGTACAGGACACTCCCGCAGAAACCGCCGATGCCATGCCGGAAACGGCTGCGCCGGACAACGTGCGTGAAGCGGCTGCCGCTGTAGGTGAAACCGACAGCTACGAGAACGCCCCGCTGCGGGAGACTCTGGGTCTCCGGCCGGAAGCGCCGAAGACTCAGCGAGAGGCCGAGGTGCAGCGGGCGCTGGAAGGCTGGCGGGTGACGGACAAGGCAGCCGAGACCATCAGCAAAAATATGCCGGACAGGGTGGACGCCGACCGGTACGCGGCCGCAGCGTCGCCGCTGTACCGGCTGGGCCGGAGCGGTGCAGACACCTTTGCACAGGCGCTGGAGCTGGCGGGCAGCATGAGCGGCACGGCGGCAGACATCAACTACATCCTGAGCACCGACGCCGGCCGGACGGCCCTTGAGATCGCCTACACCCAGGGCAAGGGCGAACGGATGCTCTACGCCGAAAAGATGGCCGGCCTGGGCGGCACACTGAGCAGCGAGAGCACCAGCGGCAGGGGCGAGGTATACGCCAAGGGTACGATGCGGCAGGAGAGCGACCCGGCCAGCCAGATCATCAGCCTGAACGCCGCGGCCACCGGCACGGATGCTGTGCTGAGGGATGTGCTGCAGAACGACCGGAACGTCAGGGCCTATGTGGACACCGAGACGGCCCGGATCTTCTTCGGCGACAGTGCGCAGGACATCTTCGGCACGGTGCTGCACGAGGACTACCACTGGTACAACGCGCTGGACGCCGAGGGCGCACGGACTTTGCAGGAGCACGCGCTGGAATATCTGGCGAAGAGCAGCGGCTACGAAAGCCTGGACGAGATGATCCGGGCGAAACTGCGGGATTACAGCGCCCAGAGCCTGACCTATGAGCAGGCAGCGGAGGAGCTGGTGGCCGACGCATGGCGGGGCATCTTTGACAGCGAGGAGAGCTTCAAGCGCTGGGTGACGTTCCAGCGCGGGCAGGCAGAGAAGAACGCAGGCAAGAGCGGCGCCATCCACAAGGTGATGGAGCAGGTGCGGCAGATGCTGGATGGGCTCATCAGCCGGGCAAAGGAAGTGCTGACCATCGACCCGGACGACCGCGCCGCCCTGAAGGCGAAGCGTCTGGCCGAGGCCGAAAAGCGCACTTTGCAGGACGAGTATTTCGCCCACGCAGAAAAGGCCATGGACAACCTGCGGACGGCAAAAGAAAACGCCGCAGCCCTCAAGACCGAGAGCGCGGCGGAAAAACAGGGAGTACGATTTTCGATTTTGAAGGATAAGGCCGGAGAGACTTATATCAAAATCGACGAAGATATTCTGAAGGATGTCCCGCAGGAAGAGTGGAAGTCTACGGTCAAGCAGGCTATCAAGGAGCGTTTTCCGAACGGCTTTAAGCGGAACGGCTGGACGATTGAAAATACGAAAGAAAGCCGCAAGGAATTTGTCTGGTCAAAGTATACGAAAGCATTGCAGTGGGAGAGCGCAAATGCCTATGCAGATAAAATGCGGATAGCAGCCAATCTGGACGAGATCATCCGGACGGCAGACGAAGTATACCGTGAGCCTGCGAGCCACAAGAATGCGGAAGCATTCAACCGGGGAAAAATCAAGATCCAAGTCGGGCAGAACGCCTATGAGGCGGATGTGCTGACGGCCATCAAAACGGACCAGCGGGAGATATTCTATGATATTGTGGACATTAAGCCCATAAAAATAGAGACCTCCGGCAAAGCCCACATAGAATCCGAAGATTCGAGGAGCAACGGACCGGAGGTCTCGGTAGAAGCCTCCGGTGGAACCGTCACCAAAACACAAAGTCATGATGCCAGCAGATTGCCGGAGGCTTCTAAGCAAAGTATAGCACGGACCTCCGACGAAAGCAAGAGAACCGACGAGGCTGTGAAGAAAACGGTGAGGTTCCAGCTAAGCGCTCCGGTGGAAGTAGGCAAAACCAAGGAACTGGTGGCTGTACATAATCTAACAGAAGAGAATCTGAAGGAGGCACTGGAACTGGGAGGTATGCCGTCGCCTTCTATCGCGGTGGTGAAGGCACAGCACGGCCACAGTAAGTATGGCCCCATCTCGCTGGTGTTTGGCCCGGATGCCATTGACCCGCAGGCCAGCAGAGCGAACAGGGTGTATGGTTCGGATGCGTGGACGCCGACCAGGCCGAACGTGGAGTACGAGGTAAACAGCAAAGCGGCAGCTGATTTTGAAGATACTGTATATGAAGCCAGCCAGAGCGATTTTGATGGAAAGTTTGCAAACAGCTCGTCGCTGCAGCGTATTGGTGTAGATGAAGTGAGCAGCGAAAATCGTGAGGAATTAGCGCAGAAGCTCCAGCGGGATACTGCGGTGCAGCTGGCATATCTGAAAGCTCAGGGCGAGAAGGTAGAACCCATATACAGGACGGAGAAGGAACAGTTCGATAGCCTCGGAAATGATTCGCTGGAAAAAATCATCGAATATGCCGGGGCGGACGAACTCAAGAAAGTCTTCGAGGGGGGAGACTTTGACCTGATGGACAAGCTGGCCGACAAAGCAGCGGATGCACTGGAAGAAAAGTATACACACGGCTCGCTGGAAGGTCAGAATCGGCGATGGCAGATGCGTATCAATAAACTGCGCAATGAGAACCGTGGACGCCTGTATGGCCTGCTCGAACACGCGTATAAGATGATGACTGATACCAGCAATGGAAAAGTAGAGCTGGATGTGGAAGCTACTAGAGAAGCCATCCGGCAGGCGGCTCCCGAAGCAGCGGTGAAAAACTGGGTAAAGGAACAGCTTGGAAGTGTGCTGGGACAGAAAGGCATCCGAAACGGCAAAGACCGTTTCACACCCGGCGGAAAGAGACGAAGTTTTACGGAACTGCATAATCCCTATACACTGGAAAACCTTGTGGCGGCTATGAACGACCAGAACGCGCGGGGACAGGATGTGTGGGGGTTATCGGCCTCGACCCTGATGTCCACCACGACTGCCGAATACAAAAACCTCGACGAAGTGCGGGCGGACAAAGGCCGCCTGCAGCAGATGCCGGAGGAAGAGTATAAGGCGCTGCTGAAAAAGGCAGACCACCAGATCGAGGTTGTGATCGACAAGCTGCGCAGCGAGACAGAAGCCCACGCGGACAACAGCTTTGAAGAGCGGGAGATCCTTGGCGATATTTTGCTGCGGGCCGCGCAGGGCAGCCAGACAGCCGCAGCGATCGGCAAGGCATTTGCAAAAGAAGGCTACATCATTGGTAAGGACACAGCCCAGATGATACGGCAGCTGTACAAAGATGTGGCCGCTATCCCTACCGGGTATTTTGAGGCGAAACCTCAACGTGCGGTGGGCTTTGATGAGGTAAAGGCAGCTGTCCTGCCGGACAACGCCAGCGAGACGCTGGTGAACAGTCTGAAGGAGCAGGGTGTGCCGGTATATCAGTACAAAGCCGGAGACGATGCCAAGCGCACCGAGATTTTGAACAAGCTGCCGAATGTCCGTTTCCAGAAGGCCGAGCAGGCCGACCGGGAGGCCAAGCAGAACCAGCAGCGGCAGGCCAGCCGGGTACTGGCGGAGAAGGCTGCGGCCTTTGACACCCTGAACCAGTTCTTCGGCCTGACGAAGAACACTCGGCTCTCGGACGCTGCTCTCGAGAGCCTTGCCATCCGATGGACCAAGACCAACGGCAGCCGGGCCGACCGGACGAAGCTGGCAAACGAGACGCGGGCGCTGGTGGAGTATCTGCGCTCGGAGGGCGCGGACATGGCCAAGGCGCAGGGACTGGCCGAGACGCTGGCAGGCGAAGTGCTGGATGAGGCCACCTACCGGAACACAGAGCTGTGGAACGAATACCCCGACCTGCACGACCTGACCTACACGGTGGACAAGAACGGCAAGGCCAAGGCGGAGCTTGTGAAGCGGTACGGAAGCTGGACAGAGGCGGTGGCCGAGGCCCGGCGCCACGGCGTGAAGCTGCGGCAGGCGGAGGGATACCGGGGCGGCAACCCGGCGGAACAGTACGAGGCCATCGTGAACGACACCCGGGCCGTGGGCGGCGTGAAGGAGAGCGCTGCGGCACTCTTCCGCTCGGCGGCACAGGAAGCGGGCGTGGCGGGCGCAGCCGGCATGGAGAGCACGGAATGGCTCGACGTGCTGATGAACGTACACGACACCATCAAGCCCAAGATGATGAGCCGGTTCGCGGACGCTGCCGAATACGAGGACGCCAAGGTGGAGCTGGCAGGCCGGATGATCGGCGACATCATGAGCCACCCGGAGATGACCGATGCCGAGGCGGTGTTTGAGGGCATCCTGAAACACAACTGGGAGGTGGCCGCCATGGCCGCCGGCAGCGAGGAGCGGGCGGCTGAGGTGACGAAGGGGCTGAAGAGCGTGCAGCAGGCCCAGCGAAAGGCTTTTGCCGACCGGATGCGGGAAAACAGCCGCAGCCAGAGCGCCGAGGTCAAGAGCGTGAGCCGGGCAGAACGACAGCTCAACGAGAATCTGGAAACGTTGGGCGCACAGGTGAGCACAGCAGCGGGTCTCGACGAGAAGATGACTGCTCTGCGGGAGGCCTACGAGCGAGAATGGAAGGCCGAAAAGAACCGGATGAAGCAGGCCCGGCAGGAGATGCTGGACGAGATAAAGCTGGAGCGCCGACAGCTGCGCTCCCAGATCGACGACCTTTCCCGGCAGGTGGCCGGAGAGCAGCGGAGAGCCGACCGGGCAGAGCATCAGCTGCTGATACAGGAAAACGAGATCATGGAGTGGGAGGCCGAGAACCAGCGCAAGGCCGAAGTGTGGCAGGAAAAACAGGCTCAGAGGAATGCGATCGCCATTGAAACGGCCCGGCAGCAGAGGGACGAAGACGTGGCCGTGGCCAAGGCACTGGCCGAAAAGCGGGTGCAGAAAGCCCGGGAAGGACGGAAGGCGGACGAACTGAAACGGAGCATCCGGAACAATGCCGCCCAGCTCAACCAGATGGTGCTGCGGCCAAAGCCCGGGAAATATGTACAGAAGAGCCTCATCGTGCAGGCTGCCGAGGTGGCGAAGCTGGCGGACATGACGGTGCTGAACAACAACGCCGTGGCCAAGCTGACCGCCCTGCAGGACAGCATCCGGCGCAGCGGAGAGATGGACGCCGGCATCCACGCCGACTGGGAGAACAGCGGCGTGGAAAACCTCATCCAGATGCTGCGGGACGACATGAACGCCAGCAAGCAGGCAAAACTGGACCGGCTGAACAAGCAGCTGGAAGAAGCCAAGGCTCTGCCGGACGGCGACAAGGCCGAACAGCTGCGGGACCGGCTGCGCCAGCGAATCCGGGAGACGGAGAACCGCACCTATCTGCCCATGACGGTGGACCAGCTGCGGATGCTGAAGGCCATCACGGCCAGCACCCTGCACATGATCCGGACGGAAAACAAGACCCTGAGCCTTGCGAGGGCAGAAGAGGTGGACAGCATGGCCATGAAGGCCGCCCACGAGGTGCTGAACTCTGAGGGCAACGGTTTCGGGGAGAAATTTGAGAAGGCGAAGGGCGCGATGAACCGCTACCAGCTGGACATGCTGGGCGGCACGAGAATGTTCCGACGCCTGGGCGGCTACACCAAAAACGGCCAGATGGAGAAGCTGGGACAGATGCTGAACGACGGCCAGCGGCGGCAGACAGAAATCCTTGTGGAAGGCGAAAGCCTGTTTGCCAACGTGACCGGCAAGGAACACCTGAAAGAGGTGGAAGCTTTTGCCGGGCCGGGGGCGGAGCTGGTGGACATCGGCCTGAAGGACAGCAAGGGCGATGCCGTGCCGCTGAACCACGCACAGCTGTGCAGCCTGTACATGCTGCTGCGCAACGAGGACAGCCGCCACCACCTGATGACCGGCGGCTTGACCCTGCCGGACGCCGCCCAGTACGCCAAGGGCAACATCGAGAGAGCCTACCAGCGCAGCCAGACCGTGATGCTGGGAACGCTGGTGGGCGCTGACGGCGTCCCCATGGCCGACACCATTTTGCAGACGGTACAGGACGCCATGACGGACTACGACCGGGCGTGGTGTGAGGACATGAAGGACTTTTTCGGGCGGTACACCACGAACCTCATCAACGAGACCAGCATGAAGCTGCTGGGCTACAACCGGGCCACCGTGAAGAACTACTACCCCATCGCAGTAGACCGGAGCACGCTGGCGACGGAGATCGAGGGCGTGAAGATGGATGCCACCATTGAGGGCAGGGGCTTTTTGAAGGAGCGCGTGAAGAGCGACAAGCCCATTTTGCTGGAAGAGTGTCAGAACGTGGTGAAGCGGAGCCTGCGGGACACGGCAGCCTATGCGGGCCTTGCGGCCCCCATCCGGGACGTGCAGCGGGTGCTGAACAGCACCGTGGAGACGGCAGAGGGCATCGGTGTGCTGAAGGACAAGATCATCGGCGAGAAGTGGGGCAGGGAGACGGTAAGCTACATCAATGACCTGCTGACCGACCTGCAGACCAGGCAGCGGCACCGCAGCAGCACCATGAGCCGGGCGCTCGACCGGATGCGGGGCAACTACGCCGGGGCCATCCTGACCGTGAACCCGGGCGTGGCCATCGCGCAGGCGGCCAGTCTGCCCACGGCGGGCGCTGTGCTGGGAGCAGACACCATGGCGGCGGTGCTGCCCTTCGTGAAGAACTTCTCGGGCAAGCAGCGGGCCGCGGTGGAAGCAGAGATCCGTCAGCACGGCGACGCCCTGCTGCAATACCGGCTGCGGGGAACGAAGCGGGGCGAGATGAGCTCCATCGGCGCGCACAAAAACCTTGTGGCCAAAGCCTCGGAAGCGATGCCTGCCGTGACCGGCTGGATCACCGGCATGGACGAGATCACGGTGGCCGCGCTGTGGGAGGGCTCAAAGCGGTATGTGGAGCGCCACGCAGCGGAGTTCGGCGAGGGTGCCGCGGAGAAGGGCAGCGAAGCCTACTGGGAGGCCGTGAACAAGATGTACCAGCGGGTCATCGAGGAGACCCAGCCAAACTACACCACCATGCAGCGGGCAGGCATCCAGCGCAGCGACAACGAGTTTGTGAAGACGCTGACCATGTTTACCACTCAGCGCTTCCAGAACTACGGCATCCTGGCCGACGCAGTAGGCGACTACAAGGCCCAGAAGGCGCGGTACGCTGCCGACCAGAGCGCCGAGAACAAGGCCGAGGTACAGCGGGCCGGGCAGAGCCTGCGCCGGGCGGCGGCAAGCCAGGTGGTGCAGACGGCGGTATTTGCCCTGATGAAGATCGGCGCGGACTTCTTGCTCCACCGGTGGGACAAGGAGCAGGACGAGAACGGCGACATCACGGCGGCCAGCGTGGGCAAGCGGTTCTTCGACCTGTACACCGAAAGCGCAGCCGGAAACTTTTTGTACGGAGCGGAGATCTACAGCGTTATCTCGAACGCTGCAAGCGGCGCGGACTACGACGTGGTGAGCGCCACCAATATCAGTGCGGTGAACGATCTGTTTGCCGCCTTTACCAAGACCGCCAAGCTGCTGCGGACGGACACTGGCGAGATGAGCGAGGAAGAGCTTGCAGCACACCACCAGAAGCTGAACAAGGCGGTGCTGAAGGACATCCAGTGCGGCCTTGAACTGTACGGCGTACCGGCGGCCAACATCCGGAAGGTGATGCAGGCGTTTGAAGGCTACTGGGAGGACGCACAGGCCATCGGCCGAGGCGAAGGGTTCAGCTTTAGCTCGACGCCCTCTTCAGCCACCGGACAGTACGACCGGCTGTACAACGCCATCCAGAGCGGGGACAGCGAGGAGGCTGCTGCGGCGATGAAGAAGCTGGAACAGATGAACAAGACGGACAAGGTGGACAGCGAGCTGGCAAGGCGGCTGAAGCAGTACGACGCCGACGTGCTGGCGGCGGCTGAGGCCCGGAACGCCGGGAAGACCCGGGCAGAGGAAAAGGCCCGGCAGGCCGTATTCGAGAAGCTGCGGGAGGGGCTGGGCGTCGCCCCCGCGACGGACAGAGCCAAGGGCAAAGCGGACGCGGCCCGGCGGGCGCAGCTCATCGACCTTGTGAACAAGGCGGTGGACGGCAAGGCAGACGAACTGCTGGCGGGCAGCAAGGACGGCAGCGTATACGACGCGCTCCTGGACGAAGTGGAAAATGGCCGGGCGAAGGACGTGCAGGACGAAATAAACCGGCTGCTGACCGCAGGCAAGGACAAGGGCAGCATCAAGACCAAGATTACAAATGCCGTGAAGGAGGAGTATCTGGCCGGAAGCGACGGCGACCGGGAGAGGCTGGAGAAGAAGCTGCTGGCCCTCGAGGACGCAGACGGAAAGCCCCTGTACGAGGAAAAAAACTTTGCGCAGTGGGTGAAGGATGCGGACAAGAAGGCGGAGAAGGTGAAGGACGAGAGAAATTGGTGGGAGGAGGTGAAATAAGATAGGGGCAGACGCTCTGGTGATGGACCGGGGCGTCTGCCCTTTTTGTATGTACGCTTTGGGAAAGTCCGCAGTAGTTTTGAAGCAGGGGACGTGGTAGGCTGGAGAAGAAGAGGTCTTTAGAAACGGCAGCGGACCGGAAGGAAACCTCTCAGCTTTGCAGTCCGCCTGACGGCG
>ERZ773239.1892-NODE-1892-length-13742-cov-9.659020_pt1 | contig 13742 bp, 10 predicted proteins | sample MGYA00580521_ERZ773239 | MGnify/ENA primary metagenome ERZ773239 (study PRJEB29015, sample SAMEA2737801) | human gut metagenome | biome: human gut; feature: human-associated habitat; material: faeces | place: China | collected 2012 ... | reverse complement strand
GTAACTTCTTAAGAACCCTTTTTTTCTAGTGTACTTGACAAAGGGTCCATTTTATAAATATCTTGCCTTATTTTTTATATATTGTTTTTTATGTTTAATATCTCATTTTCAGAAAGACCAGTAGCAAGTATAATTTCATTTATAGGTATCCCCATATCTAAAAGGTTTTTAGCTACTTTTTCTATTCCTTTTTCTATTCCTTTTTCTATCCCTTTTCTCTCAGCTTCATTTAATGCACTATTTTTATCTTTTAAAGTTTTAGATCTCATTTCATAAAGTAATCGTTGCTCTTTATCATTACTAATTCTGATAAGTTCATCCTTTGCTTCCCTTATTTCTGAAATAGTTAGTTCAAGACTTCTAACTTTTTCACTTTCAGGATTTTTTAAAAACTCCATCCACGCAACAAGCATGTCTTTTTCATCACTATCCTCTGATAACTTAGGTATTTCTATAAAATGAATTTCTTGTATATTAGTTAATTCTTCATTAGTTTCAATTTCTTTTAATCTATATCCATTGTGGAATCTATTATTATCTAAATATTTAAAGTTTAATATATTAATACAAATAGTTCTTTCTAGTTTAGAATAATCATCGCCTTCATTTAATTGTTCTTCATACATCTTACTCCAATAATATAAACTTCTTTTTATCATATTGTATTCATTTTTTAACTGTATTTCAATATTAATAATTTCATTTTTATTAGTTCTAGCCTTTATATCAAGTCTTGAAAATTTATCATCTAAAAATTCTTTTTCTAAGTCTGAATTTCTAATTTCTACATTACTTATCGGATTTATAGGTTTTAGTATAGCATTTAAAAAAGATATTAATACTCTAGGATGTTTTTCTGAGCCAAATATTTTTTTAAATACAAAATCTATTTTAGGATCAAGTAGTCCTCTATTCATACATTCATCTCCTTTTATCTTGTGATTATATTTTTATTATATCATACTTATTAAATTTATACTTGATGATGCTACTATAAGAAATAATTATAATAGATCTATTTATTACAAATTTATAATTTAAACACAAAAATACCCCCGTCGTAAAATCCGACGGGGGTATTTTCACTCAACTAATTATGCTATTTTATAGTCTTCTTCCTTTAAAAGCTTCGCAGCTTCTTTATCTAATATTAAAACTATATCACTATGAAACTGTAATATAGATGCTGGTACTTCGGGCACTACTTTTCCATATACAGTATTGTAAATAGCTTCAGCCTTATTTTCTCCTGTTGCAATTAACATTATTTTTCTACTTTTAAATATTGATCCAACTCCCATTGTTATTGCTTTTTTAGGAACATCTTCTATATTATCAAAGAATCTTGAGTTTGCTTCTATTGTAGAGTCTTCTAACTGTACTAAATGAGTTCCCTTTTCAAAGTTTATTGTTGGCTCATTAAACCCTATATGTGCATTATTTCCTATTCCTAATACTTGTATATCTACTCCACCAGCTTCTTTAATTAACTCATCATATCTTTCACATTCAGCATCAACATCATCTGTCATACCATTTGGTATGTGTATATTTTCTGGATTTATATTTATATGGTCAAATAAATTTTTATACATAAAATAATGATAACTTTGGTCATTTTCTTTAGGTAATTTATAATATTCATCTAAATTAAATGTTCTTACTTCTGAAAAATCAATATCCCCTTTTTTATTAAGACTTACTAAATTTTCATACATTCCTATAGGTGTAGAGCCTGTTGCAAGACCTAAAACTGAATTTGGCTTTAAAGTTACTTGACTTAATATCATTTGTGCAGCTTTTTTACTTACTTCTTTATAATTTTCACAAACTATTATTCTCATATAATCCACCTCAATTTAATTTATCTTATTGTATATTGTATCGCCTTCTACTATAGTAGCTAAGCAATCCATATTCTCATTAAATATAGCTATATCTGCATCTTTACCTATTTCTAAACTTCCCTTTTTATCATCTACCTTTATTGATTTTGCAGGGTTTAAAGATGCCAAGTTTATTGCTTCGTATATATTTAAGTTTGTATTTTCTTTAAAATTATATACTGCTTTATTTAAAGTTAGTACACTTCCTGCTAAACTTCCACTTGCTATCCTTGCATAGTTATCTTTAACATATACAGTTTGCCCACCTAAATCATACTCACCATCAGGCATACATCCAGCTCTCATAGAGTCTGTAATTAATACTAATTTATCTTTTCCTTTACTATCAATTACAAATTGGAATAATTCTTTGTTTATATGTATTTTATCTGCTATTAATTCACAGTACATATCTGACATTAAACCTAATCCAACAACTCCTGGATTTCTATGATTTAAAGGAGTCATACCATTAAATAAATGTGTTATATTAGTTACTCCTAAATCTTTAGCTTCTTTTCCAGTACTATAACTAGCATCGCTATGACATATTGATAAAACTATATCTGTTTCTTTTTTTACTTGTTTTGTGAATTCAAAATCTTTATCCAATTCTGGTGAATATGATATTACTTTTATAATGTCTGTGTAATCTTTTATAAAGTCAAAGCTTGGTTTATATATATACTTAGGATTTTGTGCACCTTTATATTTTTCATTAATAAAAGGCCCTTCCATATGTGCACCTAATACTTTTGCACCTTTAATACTTTTATTTTTAGCTTTTATTATATTATCAAAGGCTTTATAAATTCTTTCAGGTGACATAGTCATTGTAGTTGGTAGAAAAGATGTAACTCCAGTTTCTGCTAATCCTTTACTTATAATCTCTACTGCATTTTCATCTTCATCCATGGCGTCAAATCCCTTGCATCCATGTATATGTATATCTATAAGCCCTGGACATACATAGTTTCCTTTTGCATCTATAACCTCACAATTAGTTGGTACTTTATCCCATGTATCTATTATCTTTTTATCAAATACTATTACTTTATTTTCTAAAACACCATTTTTTAAAACAATTTTACCATTTACAACTGCTTTCATATTATCCCCCTATTCAGTCATCATAATTTGGTATTGATGTTTATCACTTGTAAAAATTGATATAGTATACTCTAATATGCTTTGGTCTTGAGTATATACTTTTCTATCAAATTTTAAAGCAAGTGAATTTATATCTCTGTTTAAAAGTTTTGAGCTCTCTTTATTTAATGTTATTGGTTCTATTGTTTGTATTGCTTTTTCTATTTTATGATTATATTCTTCTCTAAATACCCTATATAAAGAATCCTCTTCTTTTAAAACTTCTTTTAATCCATCACACTTTTTTTCTGAAATATATACAGTTTCTAAGGCAAAAGGTTCATTATCTATTATTCTAAGCCTTTTTATTTTATAAATAAGCTCATGTTCATTTTTTATACCTAAATGCTCTCTTATAATTTTATTCTGAGCACCTATTTCAAATTCTAATATCTTATTATTTATATTAAAACCTCGTTCACTCATAACTTCTGTAAAACCTTTTAACTTTTGAAATCTATACTGTTGTTTTTTATATGATACAAAAGTTCCCTTACCTTGTCTTCTTTCTAATAAGCCTTCATTTACTAAATTTACAATTGCCTTGTTTACTGTCATTCTACTAATATTTTGAAGTTTGCAAAGTTCTCTTTCCGGCATTATGCTTGCACCTTCTTCAAGTTCTTTACTTTCTATCATATCTTTAATTATTTGATAAAATTGAATATGAAGTGCTATGTCTAAATTTTTATCTACTATTTTCATTTTTCACCATTTTCATTATTTTTATATTGGTCTATACCAATATGGTAGTGCAAACAATTTCCTAAGTCAACTTATTTTGCAAAATTATTATTTATTATAATTTTGATTATAATAATTTATATATAAATACATATCGGATGCTTAAATCATTAGCAGTTAGAATTATAATTTATCCTCAAATCAAATAATTTATAATTTCTTAGTATATAAAAATAAAAACCTGAGAAATATTACAAAATATCTCTCAGGCTTTTACATTTATTTATATATATAAAATCTATTATTTTCTCTCTGACCTATCATAATTGAATTTTATGAATTACATGTTTTATAATTTACTTTAGCTTTTCTATTTAAGTATATACATATTCCTAAAAAAGTAATAATTTCCGTAATAGGAACTACAATCCATAAACTATTTCCACCTAAAACAACAGGCATTATAAGCACAAGAATAATATTTAATAAAAACCCTCTTATTATTGATATACTAACAGATACCTTTTCTCTTCCAATTGATTGGAAATAGTTACACATTAATATATTAATATTCATAATACAAAATGCACTTAAATACATTCTTATAGGTGTTATACCCATATTTATAATAGACTCGTCTACTTTTACAAAAACTAATATTACTTCCTTTGTGAAAACAAATACTATAGCAAATAAAATAATACCTATAGCTATAGTAGTGTACATTGCATACTTTAATACATTTCGTACTCTCTTAACTTCATCAGCACCATGATTAGTTGCTATAACTGGTTGACTTGCTTGAGCAATACCATTAAATAATGATATTCCAACAATTATACAGTTTGAAATTATTCCATATATTACAATTCCATTATCTCCTATATACTTTAAAATCTGTATATTAAATATAAATATTACAAATCCACTTGCCACTTCCATTAAAAAACTTGAACTACCACATGATATTATTTTCTTTACCATGTCAAAAGATATTCCCTTAGTACATATCTTTATTCTATTTTTCTTTTTTATAAAATGAGTAAGTAACACTAAAGATGTTATAAGGCTACCTATAACAGTTGCCATTGCAGCACCTTTCATCCCCATTTGCATTGGAAAAACATATATTAGGTGATTACAATGATTGATACAATTAAGGAAGTATGTAAAGAAACATCCATTCCTTATCCACTATATGAATCTATGATAGGAAAATATTTTATAGGTCAAACTCCATTTTTACCTACAAATAGTAATAGCCTACTAGTAGCATTAGTAAATCCTAAAGATTCAAAAGTAAATATTTTTTTAAATGTTGCAACAATCACAGCTCTACAAGCTATTGGATTAGTTGAGTTTTATTTAGGTTCTAATTTATACGGAGGAACTTCTAGTACTTTATTTAGTTGTACTAATACTAATTTTGACAATATACCTAAAGGCTTAATTAAATACTGGGAACCTGCAATTATTCCAAATGATGCTACTTCTATTTTTACAATATATATAACTAACCCAGGTACTGAAATAGTAGATGGTGGGCAAATAATACTAGCTCCAGGTAAATCATTCTATATTTATATATCAGATTCAAATCATCCACTAACATATCTATCTACAAGATTAGCTTTTGGTTGGTGGGAAGAACGTAGAGAGTGCTGTAATTCTAAATGTTGCTAATAATAGGCCTACAATATTTATTGTAGGCCTTTATTATTAAAGATGTCTTAAATTTACTATATATATCATCCATTAAGTCTTTATTTTTTACTTTTTTTATATCTCATTTAGCATTGATTCTATCTGATACTAATTCATAATTAAATTAAATTTTATAAGCTATCCCTTTAATAAACACAAAAACTTTATTCCCAAATGTCTCATAGTTTGAAATTTTAAAATTAGCATTTTCAATATTTTTATAAGTATCACAGTTTATATTGCACTTACCAATCTTTTTCCAAGTTCCGTTTAAATAATGGGCTAAATCCCTGTAAAACTTCTCATGAGGAATGACATGCTCTATGAAGATTAATTTTCCATCATCCTTTAAAACTCTATGTATTTCTTCTAAGGCCTTGTTAGGATTATCAATAGAACATAATACAAGTGTTGCAACTACTGTATCAAATGATTTATCATCAAATGGTAGTTTTTCAGCATTTGCAGTTATATAATTAATATTCATTTCTTTGTTTAATTTATGATTCATTATAAATTTGTTAAACTTTAAGTCTAAAACATTTAATAATTCAATATTTTTAGAGTTGTAGTAATTAAAATTAACTCCACCTCCAGAGCCTATTTCAAGTACTTTGCCTTTCACATTTGTTATAAGTTCTTGTCTTCTTTTATGAAGCAATACTTTTTCAAAAGGCAATATAAATAAGTTAAATATAATTGTTAGTAGTTCGTTCATTATCTTCTCCTAGTTATAGATATATAATATATGTTTATGAAGTATTCAGAAATATTAAATTAATTCCACTATTTTTATACTTGTGTTTTGTTCTTTATATTTAAATCTTGTTTAATACTAAGTGCATTTATATACATACCTATAACTTTTAATTTTAATTCTTTACTATATTTGTTATATTTTTATACATAGGAAAATCCCCTTATCATAGCTACACTTAGCACCATTATAAGATACTTTATTTTATGTGACTAATATAAGGGGATTATACTATTTAATTAAAAGTTTATTTTATAGTTTTATATTATTTTTTTCTTCTTCTATTGTTTGCAAATATACCAGCTATAGAAGCTATGCCTACACCTACAAACCCTAATATACTAGCATCACCAGTTTGTGGATTAGATGGTTTAGTAGTATTTGAGTTATTTTCACCTTGGCTTCCATTGTTATTTGAAGTATTTCCACCATTTGAGTTGTTTCCACCTTGATTTTCATCATTACTTCCATTGTCTCCATTTCCTGGATTAGAAGTTTCATCTTCGATTTCTTTATTTATTTCATTAACTAATGTATTTATGTCTTCAACTGTAGCATCTTTTACTTCTAATATAGATACTAATTCTTCAGTTTTAGTTTTAGCATTGTATATTTTTACTATTGTTTTTCCTTCTTCTTCACTTACTTTTACTGTGTGTCCAGCTTTCATAGCTTGTGATAAGATATCTTTTAAGTATTCTTTTTCAACTTCTACTTTTATAACTCCATCAACCATAGTACCAGCAAGTATTCTACCTTGTTTAGTATAGCTAACAGTTCCTAAAGTTTTTATAAAGTTTGCTAATATTTCTTCTAATGAAGAGTATTCGTTTATTGTTGGAACATCAGCAAAGCATGGGTAATCATCTCCACCTGCTGCAGTAAAGTCATTTGTTGCTACTGTATAAGTTTTGTTCATATCTAAAGCTTCACCATTTATAGTTAAAGATATTATTCTATCTCCAACTGGCTTGCTTGGATCTACTACAAATTTTATACCTGCTACATGTGGGAATCCACCTAAAGATTCTCCATAGCTTCTTACACCAAATTCAAGAACTTCTTTTATTTGAGCTCCTGTAAGTTGTTTTGTAACTACAAAGTTACCAAATGGTAAAACACTTACTATATCACCTTTTGTGATATCTCCTACTTTTATACTAGCACGGATTCCACCACCATTTGTTATAGCTAAGTCTGCACCAGTTTCATCCATCATAGCATCAGTTATTAAGTTACCTAAGTTTGTTTCTCCAAACCTTACGCTGTTTCTCTCTCCATCTAATTCTATAGTATTTTTTCCTATTACTTCAGATAATACTTCACCTTGTGCTTTATCTATTTGTGCTATTTTAGCAGCAACTTTTGCATCTGGAGTTACTTTTGAAGCTTCTTCTTTAGTTATAAGGCTTGCAGTAGCATTTACTACTTCATTATTTTCATCTAATTCTATTTCAACTTTACCAAGGTTTGATAAATATTCTCCTGTACTTACTAATAAAGTATCATTTACTTTTTCACCATTTTTAAATGTTGTATGACTGTGTCCATCAACGTATACATCTATACCATCAACAGCTTTTATAACATCATATGCTGTAGGATCACTACTTTCATCAGTACCAACATGTGATAAAGCTACTATTACATCTGCACCTTGATTTTCTAAATCTTCAACTTGTTCTTTAGCTGCATCTACTGGACTAGTAAATTCTATCCCTTTAACATTGTTTGGATTAGTTTTGTAAGCTGTTTCTTGTGTAGCTATACCAAAGAACCCAACTTTAACAGTTTTTCCGTTAACTTCCATTTCTTTTATGTGATTAGCTTCAAACACAGATTTTCCATCTTTATTTATATTAGAAGCTAATAATCTAAGTTTATTTTCACCGCTTTTTAGTGTTACACTATTTTTAAATAATTCCATTAATCTTGAGTATCCATAGTTAAAGTCATGGTTACCAGGAACTATATATTCATATCCAGCTGCATTTAATAAATCAACTGCATCTTGACCTTTACTTAGTGTTACAAATGGTAAACCATGTATAGTATCCCCTGCATCAACTAATATTGAGTTTTTAGTATTATTTTTTATGGCTGCAACAGTATCTATACCTATTACTTTACTATCAGCTTTTAATCTACCATGAGTATCATTTGTATGTAATATTGTTATTTTATTTGACTCTTCTTTTTCTTGAGTATTTGATAAATCATAGTAATATTTGTATAATCTATCTCCTGCTACTTCTTTTTCTGTTGATATTGCAGGATAATTTGCTAAGTAATTTGCTCCATTTTTATGAGAAGTAAAGTATACTTTAGCATTTGTATTTATAGCTTTAAATTTCCAGTTGTTATCTACGCTTGGCTCTAATCTTCCAGCATCTTCTATATATTGCTTTAATACATCTCTACTTTCATCTGTACTATTATAAACTATTTCTTGTCTACCTTGCCATGGGAAGCTATTTCCACCAGCTCTATAGTTATTAGTAGCTATTAAGAATTCTTGGTCTAAGTCTATAGGTTGTCCATTATAAGTTAAGTTGTATATTCTTGAAGAATCCGGATTTATTACTTGTCCATTTTTATCATACTTAGGAGCTTGAGTTACATCTACTTCATATTCAACTCCATCTAATACGTCAAAGTTGAATGTAGGGAAATCTCTGTTTATTAAATCTTGTTCTTTAGTTGAGTTAGGGTCTATTGTATTAAACATATTAGCACAGAACTCTAACCATTCTTTTACATCTGAACCAGTTAATTTTATAACTGATACTGTATTATCATATTTATATAAGTTAGATAAGTCTCTTATAGCAAGACCTCCTGCTTTTATATCAACATAATTGTCCGCACTGCTTCCTGCTTTAAATGGAGCTGCTGCTGATAATATTGGAAGGTCAGCATACTTAGCTAAACTTGGATCATTATCTTTTATTAATTTTTCAACATAAGCTTTTTGTGCATCAGATACTATTTGTACTGATGGATCATCTGCTACTAATGTAAAGAAACTATTTAAGTCTTTTGTAACCTCTCCTGATTTTTCATTTACATATGCATCTGTAGCTTTATGATATTCTTTAACAACAGCTTCTGTTGCTTCATCATTTTTTTTATCTTTTGTACTTACGTTATTTATTTTACTTTCTGAGTCATTTATTTTATATGTAACTTTACCATTTTCTTCTGTTACATCTATTTTAAGGTCAACTACCCCAACCTCTTTACCATTATTAAGTGGTTGAACATATTGAGTTATATCTCCATTAGTTTTTTGAACATTGTATTTTGCACTTTTGTGTACGTGTCCACCAACAACTACGTCTACATCTTCTATCATAGATAATGCATATCCTGCATTTTCTGCACCTGTTACATTTGTTGTTTTATCACCATATCCTGTATGAGCAAGTACAACAACTATATCAGCACCATTATCTTTCATTTCTTTAGTATATTTTTTTACAGCTTCATCCATTTCATCAACTGTAACTTCACCATTTAATATAACTTTGTCCCAGTTTAATATTTGTGTTGGAACAACTCCAGTTATACCTATTTTTAACTCTCTTTCGTCTCCATTAGAGTCTACAACTGTTTCTGTTAATATTTTATATGGATCAAACACTAACTTTCCAGATTTAGCATCTTTAAGATTTGCACAAACCATTCCCATACTAGTGTTTGCCGCTGTTATTTGCTTTATAAAATCCATACCATAGTTAACTTCATGGTTACCTATAGTTGTCATATCATATCCTAAAGATTCTAAAGCTTCATATACTGGATATTTTTGACCAGGTTTTACTGGTTGTTTTATAGCATATAAGTTAGCTAGTGGAGTTCCTTGTATTGTATCTCCATTATCTACTAATAATACATTATCTACTGATGATTTTACTGATTTATTAGCTTGCTTTTTTTGTTCTTTTATAACAGTTGCAGCCTTAACTAAACCTGAGTTATTTGTTTCTGAACCAGTGTAGTAATCATAGTTCATTAAGTTTGCATGTAAATCACTTGTTGCTAATACTTTAAAATCTATTGTTGCTTTAGCTGAATTTGCTTTTTCTATAGATTCTTCAAATACAACTGATTCAGTTTCTTCTACTTGATCATTTTCTAATTCTACTTCTGTAGTTTCTTTTACATGTTCGTTTTCTGATTCTACTTCTGTAGTTTCTTCATACTCTTCTTCAGTTAAAGATTCAGTTTCTTCTTCAGCTTGATCTAATGTTATAGTTTCTTCATTTTTTGCTTCATCTTCAACTTTTGCAGTTTCTGTTAGGTTTTCTAATGAGAAAATAGGTGTCACATTTTGACCCATTAATGCTACTGCCATAGTTATTGCTGCTATACGTTGTCCATTTCTCTTTATCATTATAACTCTCCCCACGTAATAATTATTTTCAAATATTTTTTGAATAATTTTTTAAATAGTTCGTATTTATGTTTTTTATATTATAACATATTTTTTTAAATATAACATACTATTTTATCATTTTTTTGATTTTTTTATATTTATAAGTTGTTTTATGTATATTTATGATATTCTTTTGGTTTTTTATTTTTTATTTATTTTAAAATATAATTTTATTTTATATTTAATATACGCTAATTATATTTTTTATAATAATACATATCAATACGAACATTTTAATTAAATTCCCTATTTTTCAATAATCATATTTAACTATTTCAATAAATTATTACCATAAGGAGTTATCTGAATAAATTAGATAAATAATTGATTTTATTAAAACATTAGTTGTATCCCCTAATACATTCCTACTTAATTAACAATCCTCTTCATTTGATTATTAGGAAATAATTATCATACCTCCCTTTTCCTCATATCCTGTATCCCATAGGTTCTTAAATGAAATCCATCTATATTTTCCATAGGTTGCTATTTTTACAAGTAAATCATCCTCCGTTTTTTCATACCCAACAATTAAGAACCAATGCCACACTAATTCATTTAGCTTTTTATTTTTATGTTTTAATAAAAGAAATGGTATCGGAATTTCTTTTTCTATTTGACTTACTACTATTTTTTCACCATCATATACTGAATTTTCTCCACTAAATGGTTCCATCTTTATTTCTTCATCATTAATATCATATAAATATGAGCTAAAACCATCTATATATAATTGTAAAGTATTTATACCTTTCATTCTTGGATGAAGATATTTTTTCATAATTTTTGAAAACTTAATATAATCCTTTTTTTGTAAAGAATCTATATTAAATGGATATAAATGCTTATTTCCGCTATATAGGTTTAAATAAATACATAAATCACAAGTTGCAATTGCCGCACATCCTCCTAATCTCATCATTGGATCATAAAACCAATTTTGATTTCCTCCATATTCGCCTTCTATATTAAAATATGCTAATTCTTTTTTCATACCTAATTTTTCCTTTCTAATGTTATTTATTGCAAATATTAACACCTTTAATATAATATGAATGCTAAAAATTAATAATTTATTATAAATATTTATCTTATTTATTCTACATAAAATTAATTTTTAAAGTATATTCAACATAATCTTAAAAAATATAATTTACTATAATAAAAAAAGACTATAAATATTTATAGCCTTTTAATATATTAAAATAATTCTTTCATATTTATTAAACCTATCATAATAGCAGTATATGCAATTATTGCAAAAAATACATTAACACAAAGTGCTCCCATAGTTAATGCACAATTAAATAGATATATAGTAGGAACATATAACATTACTATTAAAGCTATCGGAAGTAACATTATATATCCTATATTTCTAACATCAACTAAGTATATTTTTATAAATAATGCTATTGATAACATTATAGCTGGGAATACTGTTAAATAACTTGCACCAGGTAATGCAAAAGTTAAAACTAAAGATAATATAAATAACCCTATTAATGAACTTACAGTAAATTCATTATTTTCTTTAAAGTTATTTGTGAATTTCTTTACTATTAAGAAATATCCTACAAATAAAGCTATCATTACTATTATAAATATAACATCTTCAAACTTAATTAAAGGTAAATATGTAATTTCAAACTTTCTTCCATTAATTAAAGCTAATAATCTACTTAATCCATATCCTAACCCAACAGTAACAAGTGTATATAATGAGTTTATACCTATGTACTTAAGTATCTTTTTGATATTTGTTATATTAAGCTTTTTAATTGCAAATAATATACTTAAAGCTATTAATGCTAATAATACCATATTAGTATTTTTTGAATATCTTATAAATTGATTTCCTAAAGTAAAGAATATAGAATCTTCTTTACTTTCAAAAACATCTGGATTTGAATATTTTTCGTTAGAAACAAATTCTTTTACAATAGGTAAAACCTGATCACCATAGTGTTGCATAGATTTATCACTTAAATTATCAGGGTTATCATTAGGTGTATGATAATTTTCAAGTCCATCTAACACACTTATATTAATTCCAGTTAAATTATTTTCTAAAAATACCGTAAAGTCTGTACCATTTGGTAACAATCTATATATTTCTGGTGTTATAGAATATGAATATGGCTTATCAGTTGCTTCGTATAAATCAAGTACAGCTTTGTTATTTGGACTTGTTTCAAACATTATAGCAGGTCCTGATGTACCTCTAGCTTCAATATTTATAACATAATTAACTCCATCAAATATTTCTTTTTCTTTTACTGATTCTTTAGCTCCTAAAAGACCACATTCTTCACCATCAGTAAATAATATCTTTATTCCATTTTCAAGCTCAACATTAGACTCTTTTATTACTCTAAGTGTTTCAAGTATTGTTGATAAAGCATATCCTGCATCTGCTGAACCTAGTGAACCTTCTGATTGAGAATAACGTCCTTCTTTTGCACCTGCACTATCATAATGTGTACAAAGGAGAATATAAGAATCTGATTTACCCTTTAGCTCTCCGTATATATTCTCTAAATCCACTTTTTCGGTAGTATTTTCTCCATATGCTTCATGATTTTTTAAGTGAACATCGTCATATTTATATGTTTTAGTACTTACCTCCAACTTATTAAGTTCAGATATTAAATAATCTCTAACCTCATCTTGTGCTTCTTTGTCAGAATCAAATATAGTGTGTGGTTCTTTTGATATATTTAATATATGCTCCATTTGACGATTGACATTAGTTTTACTGTCATCAGTATAGTTAGGTTTAGAAGGATTCATAGCATTATACCCTATTAATCCTGAAACACCTACTGTAGCTGTCAAAATTAATGCTGATATTTTCTTTTTTAAACTCATCTCTCTCTCCTATGTTTTATAATTTTTCTATATATTTAGAATATCAAAAGAAATTTATTTTGTAAATCAAAATATTTTATAATCTATATATTTCCGATATCAAAGTACATAGAATAAAGTATATAACTAGCTTTTATGCAATTCAATTTTTTTAATAAAACTATTTTTAGTGGATAAATTATCATATTATTTTTATTGATTTAACTCGTTGTGCTAGTTAATTTTTTCAATAATAAAACTCCAACAAATATAG